>Ga0307516_10000231_pt1 | contig 71846 bp, 84 predicted proteins | sample 19_EM_MG_FD_203310 | JGI IMG/M metagenome (GOLD analysis project Ga0307516, IMG submission 203310) | Populus trichocarpa ectomycorrhiza microbial communities from riparian zone in the Pacific Northwest, United States - 19_EM | ecosystem: Host-associated > Plants > Roots > Unclassified | place... | reverse complement strand
ACAAATGCAGACAACTCCTTTGCAACCCCCCCCCCCCCCCCAATCCTTCCTCCCCCGCCGCAATTCTGTGTAGCATCCATCCAATCCCAATAGACCCCGATTCTAATATTGTAAAACCGAAACCCATACAGTAGTAGTATCTCCCGTGTGCATGCTTATGACGAATGAACCCAGGAAATCAAGACGCCCCAGTGGAGGAAAAACCATGCAGAGGAAAAAGAAAAAAGGAAATGAAATCGGGCGTCAGGCAAAGAAAAGTTGAGCAGAACAGGATGTAAATCAAAGGTGCAGAGAGAACCCCCATTGAAAAGCAAAACAGAAGAGAATAAAACCTAACAGATTGCGCCATGTTTCCAAAACCAGATCCTCTTTACCCAAGTGTATCTGTACCATAAGATAAGAACCAGAAAAAACCGTAATCGTAAAAACTTTTCTCTCGTTCTCATCGTGTCGAGGAATTAAGGTTCAATGAAACATTCGCGCGCATCGTGTCGCAGTGGAGAGCGCTACCACCAGGACTGTCCGCCAGGATTTCCGTAAGATCCGCCTCCGCCGTAGCCGCCTCCGCCGTAGCTTCCTCCGCCGTAGCTTCCTCCGCCGTTACTAGCACCGCCACCGTAACCGCCAGCTAGAAAGGTGTTAGTATATGCACAGCCGGACTGGATAATAACTGCTCGGAAACTCACGGTTGTGGCCGCCACTGCTACCACCACCTGATCCTCCGCCAAAGCCACCTCCGGAGCGTTCACCGAAGCCACCGCTACCGAACTTACGGAAGTCACGGGACGCGTTGGGTGCACCACGGCCTCCTCCACGACGGGCTCCACCACCGCCACGACCTCCACTGTAGCCTCCTTCCCTAGCGACGGTCTCCAGGAATGCTGGGACTTCTTGATTGGCCTCCTTGAGAAGATCGATCAACTCACGAACGACGCCACGATTGCCGCGGTTGAAGAACGCAGTAGCAATACCGGTGTTTCCAGCGCGACCAGTACGACCGATACGATGAACGTAATCATCGATATCAGTAGGCAAGTCGTAGTTGACAACATGGGTGACATTGGGGATGTCCAAACCACGAGCAGCAACCGCGGTAGCAACCAAGATTGGGAAACGTCCGGAGCGGAACACCTCGAGGGCACGCTCACGCTCACGCTGAGTACGGTCACCATGGATGGAAGTGGCGGGAAAGTTCTGGTTAATGAGAAAGTCGCTCAGAGCATCGGCCATACGCTTGGTCTCGACGAAGATGAGGGTAAGTCCTCCCTTGTGAGTGTGGAGAATGTCAAGAAGGACAGATTTCTTGTCAGGGTCCTCGACATATTCGACCTTCTGGGTAATGTTCTCCGAGGTAGATCCAACACGGCCGACAGAAAGGAAGATGTAATCGCGCAGGAAATCCCTGGCAAGCATCTGAATGTCGCGGGGGAAAGTGGCGGAGAACATGAGGGTCTGGCGGTTTTCGGTGCCAGGCATGTCCTCACCCTCAACAATACGACGAATCTGAGGCTCGAAACCCATGTCCAACATACGGTCAGCCTCATCGAGAACAAGGTACTTGATGTTGGCTAGCGAGATGCGACCACGCTCTATGAGATCGACAAGACGACCTGGAGTAGCCACGAGAAGGTCACATCCACGCTCGATCTGACGAAGCTGAGAGCTGATGTCGGCACCGCCATAGACAACACATGGCTTGACCCACGAGCGGTAGGCAAACTTTCTGGACTCCTCGTAAATCTGAGACACAAGCTCACGAGTGGGAGCGAGGATCAAAGCAGTCGGGAAGGCCTTCCTCCTGCCGTATGCGCCGTTGTTGGCCGTCTGGGCAGCGGTTGGGCCGTCTAGGAAAGATTGTGAGAGAATCGGAAAAAGGAATCCACCAGTCTTTCCGGAACCAGTCTGGGCACAAGCCATAAGATCTCTGCCAATTGATACGATCGGGATAGAGTATTTCTGAACGGGTGTGGGATTCTTATAGCCAGCCAAAAAGATGTTTGACAGAAGGTGGGAGTCGAGAGGAGGACTGGTGAACTCCGTGACCGCCTCGGGAACATCGTGTCCAGACGCCTCAACCGGAATGTCGTCGTACTTCTCGAAGTTGATTCCAGTCTGCTGCTTCGTGGGATCATTGGGGACACCGAAGAGTTCTCTCTCGAGCCGCTGGTTTGCAGGTCCCGGAACGTGCTTTCCATCAGCCCAGCGACCCTCATTGTAGTTTCCGCGGCTGCTGCCAGCACCGGGGGCACCATATCCATTGGGGTCGAAGCTGCGAACAGAGCGAGCAGGAGGGGTGTCCCAGTTACTGCGAGGCTGGCTCACAGGAGTGGGAGCAGCCCATCCGGTAGAAGCAGCAGGATCAGCACCACTATTCGACAACCATCGTCAGCCACTGCTTTGTGGAGGAAAAAAAAAGGTTGGAAGTGACCCCAACAGATCAAACATGCAGACAAAAGGGGGAAGAATTCGAGACACACCTGTTCGCCCACCTAGAGCTTTGAACGCCATTGGCGGGAGGCGGAGTAGGAGCGGGGCCGGAGGGTGCGGCGGGAGGAGCACGTCCCATAGTGGCTCTCATGTGAGGGGGAATGTATGCCTGCTTGGGGGGAGTTTGGCCACCAGCGTGGACAGACTCGTTGATGCCCATAGCGGACATGCGTTGGTTAAGATCAGCCATGATGAGTTGATATGCAATCAAGCTAGCCGATGTCGAGTCGAGGTGTGAGTATTAAGAGAAGTAGGTGTATGTAGATTTTCCGGTAGTGCGAAGTGAGAAAAAAAGGAAGCGGTTGGTTAGAACCTTTCGTTCCGTTCTAGAGGTTCGTAACGTCTAAAAGAAAGAAAGAAAGACCGGAGGCGCGTGAAATTTTTGAAGCCGTAAATCAAGGCGAAAAACGAGAGACAGAATTTCCCTTGTTCTTCAGCGAAACGGAGTAGGTACTGGTAGTTTTTGGTTGTAGAAGTTGGTTTGTTTGTTTGGGTGGGGAGGAGGAGGGAGAGTGAAGTTGAGGAGGGAGAAGGGTTGAAAATTGCTGGAAGGGAGAAGAAAGAAGAAGAGGTTGTCGTTGGTCTGTGGGGGGAAAAAGTTGTGACAGCAAGCAGCACAGAGCGGATGGGGACCCTTGAAAGCCAAGACGGTGCTTACTTTGCCGCCTGTGACCAATCAGGATAGGCTTTTGCCACACCAGAAATTTCTTGTTCGGGGCGAGTGCTGTCGTGTTCCATTGCATGATATCTACTCGGTAGTCCTTTCTTTGTGCTGGCTAGCTGACCGGTTTGGGGAGCCCGAGCAGCAGCGGCATCAGCAATAGCGACGGCGGCGGCAGTGGGCTCTGAATGCATGCAGAGTATTTTCTGGTCGTGGCACCGCCTGTTCCTTGCTTCTGAGCTCCGTGGCCACACAGCCGCTGGTAGAATAGTCAGGTACGCACTTGCGTCCGTACCGGTGCTCGTGGAAGTTGAGGCCGGATTAGCATATATCAGCCGTGGCTCTTTCCGTGCAACAACGGTGACCATATGGACACGATGACAACGACAATTCCATCCCTCTGACTCCACACTCCACACGGTTTCACCATCGCAGCTTTCAACGACGAATCTGCTACATACGTCTCCAACTATTCATCCATTGCCCGCAGCATCCCACCTGCAAACGCAACCGTGCACACGATGGTCCTAAACTAGCGAAAGATCGTGTTGGATCCTCACCATCACCAACTAGATATCTACCGAAGCGGAAACCGTATACGTTATGACGCCGATTTTGCTAGTGTTCTTATAGGAAGAATTGCAACCACAATCGTCCCAATGCCGACGGAGTCTCGCTCAGATTCTCTTGGCTACAGCGTTCTGTTCGTAGAGCGCTTTGGAGGAGCTCTTCTCCCGCCACCTGGAGAATGCGTCACCTGGATAATAAAGAAGCATTTAAGCCGCCATCATGGAGTGGTCAGAACCTGGGATCTGCATAACTTCAGCCGCATTAAAGTGCTTTTTCGATTATGAGACTCTTCGACCCACGGCCACAAGGATAGGGTCGAAAACTATGGGCGGAATCGCATTCAGAGAGATAACTCTTCAGAATGTCGACTGTGAAGGCTGATTGACGGGGTTTCCAGAGACCATGTCCTCTATTTGCATACCTACGCACGCAGAACGCAGAAGGAGAAGCTGGTTTATATGATAATTCCTCTGGTCAAAAAGCAAATCGAACTGTCCATAATAAACACAAGTGCCTGCTTAATGCTTTATATAAGTGCTGTCCCGGTGGACGCATAGGTTTTAGTATTGTACCTAGAAATCAAATAATTATAATCTTGACCATGTTGCAAGATGCTACATTACTACTGCAAGACCACTAATATAACTTTTCCCATAACGATACAGTACCTACCTGTGGTGTGGGATAACTGGAAATGGGATAGTGTTAGAATAAATGGTTTAAGCATTTTGGCATGGTGTAGAGGAAACATTTTGATTGCTTCGGGTGGATTCGTAAGAAGCACTTCTCCGAAGCATTGAAGGTGTCAAGCGAATTCCATCGATAAGGCGGAAGTCGCCGACGCCCACAATTGCCGCCACAACTGGTTTCTTACCGTTGGTTGGAAACTTCTTCCCGACCCGGAACTTTGTCTGGCGTTGCGCTGCAAGTTGAAACAGTGGCTTACAACTCCAATTCTCAGCGCGAATTCCACTTCACTTCCCTTTCCACCCCTCCCTTTCTCCTCCGACTTGTTCGTCTGTCTGCATTGCGTGTCCTACTGTCTCTCTGTTCAACTCTCAAAAACTTCGCATTCTCACTCCACGGAAATTCAGAAATAATGTTCTCGAAGGTATCACCCCCCCACAGACGGTCACTACAGAGCCATGATGCTGCCGCGGCTGCTATCTGGATGTTCCTTCCGATAGCCAAAAAAATCCCCCAAACATGCTCACGACTGACTTCTCTCGAATACACAGTCGGTCTTGCGAGCAGCTAAGCCTGCGGTCACACGGAATATTGTTTCCCCTCGAAGTACGCTACACCCTTCCGAGTTATTGCGATTGTGGTGTTGCTAGTATCCGGCCGGACGTGCGGAGCAAATGAGCGATTTCATGTGCTGACCCGCGACCCGCCTGTAGCTATGGCGACTACCGTCGAGTCGGACATCTTCAAGCCCACGAAATTCGGAGGCAAATATACTGTCACCCTGATTCCTGGTGACGGTATCGGTGCCGAAGTCTCGGAGTCCGTCAAGACTATCTTCAAGCAGGACAACGTTCCCGTAGACTGGGAGCAGGTTGATGTGACCGGTGTGCAGAGTGGAAAGGCCGATCCAGAGCTTCTCTTCAGGGAGTCCGTCAACTCTCTGAAGCGCAACAAGGTCGGATTGAAGGGTTAGTCTTGTTTCCTTTTCATCCGAGCTCCGCGCTTGGACCGGTTGACGTCGGTGTAGCCCTATGGCGAACGGACGGCTGGATAAGTGTTCACGACTCATCCGGCCTTGGCTGATTCAGTGCAATCTGCGTAGGTATCCTCTTCACCCCCGTTGAGCGCTCTGGCCATCAGTCGTTCAATGTCGCGCTCCGTCAGGAGCTGGACATCTACGCATCCGTGGTCATGATCAAGAATCTGCCTGGATATCAGACTCGTCACTCCAACGTAGACATGTGCATCATCCGTGAGAACACTGAAGGAGAGTACTCGGGCCTGGAGCACCAGTCGGTCCCCGGTGTTGTTGAGTCCCTCAAGATTGTCACCAAGATGAAGTCGGAGCGTATCTCCAAGTTCGCCTTCTCCTTTGCGACCGCCAACAACCGCAAGAAGGTTACCTGCATCCACAAGGCAAACATCATGAAGCTCGCCGACGGTCTTTTCCGCACGACTTTCCAAGAGGTCGCCCTGCAGTACCCCCTCATCGAAACCAACGACATGATCGTCGACAACGCTTCGATGCAGGCTGTTTCCCGGCCCCAGCAGTTTGACGTTCTTGTCATGCCCAACCTTTATGGATCTATTCTGTCCAATATCGGTGCGGCGCTCGTCGGTGGTCCTGGCATCATCCCCGGTGCCAACATGGGCCGTGAACATGCCGTGTTCGAGCCTGGCTGCCGTCACGTCGGTTTGGACATCAAGGGCAAGGACCAGGCCAATCCCACCGCCATGATCCTCTCTGCTACCATGATGCTACGGCACTTGGGTCTTGACGACCATGCTACCAGGATCTCCAAGGCTGTCTACGGTGTCATCGCTGACGGGTATGTTATCTTCTGAGGGCGTATTTGATCCGGACAAGCTTCTGACCAATACTACAGCAAGGTTCGTACCAAGGATATGGGTGGTAACAACTCGACCCATGACTTCACCAATGCCGTCCTTCATAAGATGGAGACAATCTTGTAGTTGTTACAACCAGCGATGGGCGTTTTGTGAATGCGATCTAGCTTAACGGTTAGCGTTGTTTCTTTTTCCTCTTTACTTCGAGCGCCGGGTTTCAGGGGCAGCATAATTGAGTGGCGAGTGAATGGGTGAGAAGCGGACGGGAAAAGCCTTGACGGCTTGTGGTGGGGGTGTGATTTTGTGTCTAGGACGCAGGTGTATTGTAGCAGTTTCCCATAGACCTTTGGATGCAAGAGTTTGAATACTGGGGGATAGACTACGATGACAGCATCTGTGTATCTATTCTGATCGAAGCAGTAGAGCACTTTTCCCTGGCAGAAAACAAGCGAAACAGAAAACTCCGTAACCATGAACCCTCCCTCCCTGAGCAGGTCAGAAAGCAATCCTTCTCTTCCGTCCTGTATACTTGCTGTCCTTCTTGACAACCCTCCCTTTCTTCCGATCCCTTTCCTTCTTCCTCATGATCCATTCCTTTGTCGTCTCACCCCTCTTCTTCGTCGTACGCCGACCTCTCTCGTCCACCACTTCTACGCCCTCTATATTCTTCACCGTATCCGTGATGTCCCCACCACTCAGCTCACCTCCACTGCCGACGGTCAGAACGAGGTAAACCTTTCTATTCTTTGTCTCCGGATCGTCCTCGAGAAGACCAGCGCCGAAGCCCGCCTTGACTGCGGCACCGGTGATCATTCCCCGCTGCGTATCGTTCTTGGGATAGAACTGGAGCACAGCCTTACCACCGCGCTTCAGCGCTGCATACAGTCCGTCGAAGAAGCGGGACAGCCTCCCGGTAGCGGAGACGTCGGACGACTCGGCGTTGCACAGCCACTGGATGGCGGAGACCGAAACGGCGGCGTCGAACGTTCCCGCGCGGAACGGAATCCCCTGGCCCATATCCGCCAGCAGCAGGTCACCCGGCGTGTCCCGGTCCAGCGCGATCGCAAGCATGCTCGGCGAGATGTCCATCCCGATCCACGTGTGGCCATGGGCGGAAACGATCTCTCCGCTGAGTCCCGAGCCGCAGCCGATATCGAGGATCAGTGAGGAACTCGGTAGCCCTAGCAGCTCGAGACATCGCGTCGTCATCGAAGCTTGGATCGATTGAATTCGACTGCTGGTCGTGTATTTGGCCGCCTCGATATCGGAGTAAAAGAGGTCCGGAGGGCTGGACAAGGCTGGTTAGTGGGGGTGAGTGGGATTATCTGGGGAGGGGAAAGCACAGGATGTCTTCGGGGCGCGACATTGGGGAAGTTGTGCGCGGTGTTGGGCGGGTTGAAGGTGCAACAGTGTGCTGGATGTTGTGGTGTTTCTTGGTGCACACCGAGGACGGGCATGAGATCGAAATTTGTGGAGGGTGTCACTCGATTGGGTTTGGTTAGTTAAGCGTGGTGCACGGAACGGCACTCTGCCATTATTTGTGCCAAGATCTAGACGGGTCGCACGATGAATAAATAAAATATTAATTCGCGAATATCTTTCAAACTTCTGAAGACAATTGTATCATTCGCACACTTGTTATTGTGCAAATTGTGTTGCCAGCTGCATTTGAATCTACCACACAAAATTTAGACTTTTTGGAAGCTGCATCTAAAGTTTTTGTAGTAGATTCAAAATGCAGCTGGTACATAACCGAACAGGCCCTCAGTCACTTAGAAAAAAGACATTCGCCCGATCGCATGAAGGATTCACATGAAATAGACCGGTGCTTTGTTACGTGTCATTCCAAAGCTGGCTTGCAGTAGATGATAAAATAGCTTTGTGGAGCATGGCAGTGGGTTGAGCTCGTATGATTCGCACCACACAAGTGTTGTGAATGGAAACCCCAGTACTTATATATCCCAACGTAACTCCATTGTCCTCGAAACTAATAGACCAAGGAAACAGAAACAAATGACTCCCCCATTAGATCCCGCAAAAGAAATTACCCTAGGCGCAATTAGGAAGCGTGTAGTTTATTTCCTGAACCAGCTCATGATGCCACCCTTCGCATTGCTAGCCTCTGCCTCTATCTTACGGTCCGCCTCGTTGATCTTGCCGAGAACCGTGTGCTTAGCCCTCTCCTTCGACTCATCGAGGTGCTGGACACCGGCTTGGATACGCTGCTTGCCTTCTGAATGTCAGTGGTGTTTGAGGAGAATGTGGAGAGTTGTGGAGTGAGCTCACCCTCCTGGACGGTGTGGTCCACAGTGTTTCCAGCACGCGCCAATTTCTCCTCGGCGGACTTCTTGACTTCCTTCTCGCGACCAGGGATCTCGTCACGGGCCGCACTGGATACGTCATCTAACAACACCAGTCAGATATGTATTCATGTAAAAAACAGCGCAGGAGGAGTTGCATACACTGGACGGTCTTCTTGGCGACATTTGGGTCTCCACCGGCACTGTAGAAATAGTATCCGAGAGCTCCGGCACCAGCGAGACCGAGCATCAGCGGAACTCTACTCCTGGGGGGCACCGCCTTGGGAATATCGGCGTGAGGAATATTGACCTTGGGGTTGGGAGTGCTGGACATGGTGGTTGATGATTGTTTGTGGAGGTTCGCGAAGAGGGAGAGATGTAGATTTTCGAAGAGGGGAAGTTGTAATTCGTATAGGATGATGAAGTGTGTGAGCACGGGACGTTTTTCCGATCCTTTTGTATCCAAGCAATGGCGATTTCAGTGTTGGAAGACGTAATGAGCACCGCATAACGTCATAATTGCATGTGAAGCTTGGCTTGTCCGAAGGCAGGCTGGTTACACACACTAATATGCAGCCATGACTGTCAGCGTCATCGCTCAATCCTGCTCGCAGCGGATACGCATATGTATGTATTATGGCGGCCTTCGGTATGAAATTCTCTCTATGCTTGGTCGCTGCGCTCCCGAGAGTATGTAAAAGTCTACAAGAATCCGTCGGCTCTGTTCGGCAAAGGCTTGTCATAGTACACCGAGACTCCATTATAGAACATCGCGAAAAGGTCTAATATGACTAGCGTAGAGTACACAGCTCGATCTCGTCTCCCGGCTCATAGGTACTTCCCTGCAGCGATCCACTCTTCTTCGGTTTCCCAACCGGGTAGCTGTCACGTTCATCAGACGGACCATACATAACTACACCTGCTCTTCTGTTGTCCCGCTCTGTTTGGCACTCGTCCTTACCTGCAAACAACCCGCCTCATATCGCCTCAGAAGCAGAATTCCGTTAATCCACACACCAATCGTCACATTCTCCTCCACTCCGATGTCAGCACTCCACTTCCACCGCACCTCCACAGATAGCTCAGGCACCCCCAATGCTCCCTCGCGCATCGCACTAATAGACAACACGGCGCCTCCGCCGTCCGTGCCGTCAGGTTCCGTGGACCAGAGCAGATCCCACTCTCCAGCTGATGATGCGGCACATCAAAGTCCACAGTCTCGTCGCTCGCTCGGTGATGGGAAACACGGGACGCTGAGGAAGGCGATCGCCGAGCGGAGGTATAAACGGTGGTCTGCGGCTCCTAGTGGGGCATGTGGAGACGTAGAAGATGAAGGTTGGGAGGAGGCGCCAGACGAGAGAGCGGAGGGAATAGTGGTTGAGAGGGACTCTGATGATGAGGGGGAAGACGGGACGGCTAAGAGTGGTTATGGCGGTGGCAGCGCAGAGAGTGCAAATGCGGATGGCGTACGCGATAGCGGTGGTGACAGTACACAACGGGGAAGGGCCTCTAAATGGGGACGGGAACGAGGCCCCACGAGCAATGGCGTCGGCGGGACTGGGCAGCTGCGACGGAAAGGCAACGGCGAGGTTGAAGTTGCGGAGATCGATGTGCTATACGAGAACCAGCGTGGGTATGGGTACCATTTCACTCTTACCTTTGATGTGATTGTATGAGCTAAAACCCGCTCGATTGCGATAATAGCGCGTTTTTCTGCGGAATTCCTCTATTCTCGTCGAAATCTCTACTAAATTTCGATCCTTCGGCATGGCAGAACGGCCTCTTCCACGACTCGGCAGTCTCGATCGTCGACGCCCAAGTACCAGATCCATCTTGGACGTGGGATTGGGCGAGCTGGTATGTGGACATGACATCGGATGTCGACGAGGAAGGTTGGGCGTACAGCTTCAGCTTCTCACCGGCCTTTGCGTGGCATGGGAACCATGTCTGGTTCCACTCCTTCGTGCGGCGCCGGAGATGGCTGCGAAAACGTATCAAGCTTCCGCAACGAGCGCTCAATGCGTCTGGAGATCCATACGGGAGTACTATTGATGGTAGCGTCATGAGAGCGGGACACGGGATGAACAACGATTACTTCACTATACATTCACGCAAAGATCAGGATTCGTGGCATGCGGGAGGAAGCCACAAACGAAAGAGTGTGCTCGAAGGCGGTAGCTGGGGTGGCACTGACGACGAAAGCGACCACGAGGTGGAAATCAAAGATGTCGCCACACTAATGAAAGTGGTCAAGAGGGCGCGGCTGGACAGGGAGAAGATTGAGGCGATCATGCGGTTTGTTGAAGACAGTGGCGATGAAGTTGCCTATCTTTCCGAAAAGGTGAGATCCCAGATGGACACATTCCGGCACGATAGCTGACATTTTCTCTCCCGTAGATGCCAGCTCTCATGGGCATGATGATTTTCCAAGCGTCCCGGCGGCAGCTTTTGTCACATATTCTCGACTATACAGAACAGTATGAGGCTGGCGAGGCTCCGGTAATAACAATATTTGGGCGCTCGTCACCCGATGAAGTTCCCACGCCGGCATCCGCGACATCCTCCCAGCGCCCTTTGACGGAGCCTAAGGAATTGGTGTCTGGGCCGGTTGTTGAGGGCAAACACCCCAAGGAAGACAGTCCAGAAATAAGGAGACGAAAAGTTGAAAAACTAAAGGAAGCTTCCAAAGCGGCTGACCAAGAGGTCAAGAAAATGGAGTTCTGGAGTGATGTTAAAGACGTTGCTCGTAAAGGAGATAGCCTTACCGCAGAGGCTCCGACAGAAGGATGGGGTAGCTTGGGGATCAGCGGTGCCAGTATAGGCAATGAGAAGATCTTTGGCGGGGCTGGTAATGGTGGTGTGCGTGAGGAGACGGAAAGAGTCGATCTCAAAGGGAAGGGAAAGGCGATTGTGCGGTAATCGTTGTGGGCGCTGAGTTTGATTGGTTTATATCCCGTCTTTCTTTCAGGATCACTGTTTGGGAGTAGTTAGTTACTGGGTACGTGGGAGTTGCAAGCCTGTTGTCTCGTATGTGCATACATTGTATTATTCCGACCTTGTGGGAGGTGGTTCATCACTAAAAGTCACTCATCTCGCCAAATCGCTTGGCATATGCGGCTCCAAATTTTGAAGAAAGTTCTTTCACCAACTTTGCTCGCGAGAATCCTACAACTTCCCACCAATCTCCCAGCCTCCAGTCTCGCCAATTTCCACCTTCTCACCATTCAATCGCATTGACAAAATGGCAGCCCCGGTGCAGCGGCTCCAGCCGACCAAGCTCCCCACACTCCCCTCCTCAACAACGCCCGAACAGCGATATTGGCGCACGTTCGCCTCACCGCTTCTGATCCACGAGTACTCGAACATCACCTCGATCCACTTCTCGCCGTCCGCACGCGCCCACGACTTCGCTGTCACCTCGGCGTCACTGATCAAGATCTTCTCAGCTAAGACCCGTACTGTCTCCAAGACAATATCCCGATTTAAAGAAACCGCATACGCTGGACAGATCCGTCGCGACGGAAAGGTTATGGCCGCAGCCGATACCACAGGCACCGTTCTTGTCTTCGAACTTGCTAGTAGAGCGGTCCTGCGTACGTGGGCCGGCGAACATAAAGCGCCTGTCCAGGCGCTCCGCTGGAATCCGAGGGAGCTGACGGGACTCGTCACTGCGAGTGATGACACCACCGTGCGTCTGTGGGATCTCCCTGCAAGGGAGAGCGTGACTACTTTCATCGGCCACGAGGATTACGTCCGTTCGGTTGCGTACTTACCGGTGGGTGGGGCTGCCGGGGGCGCGGGCGGGTTGGTGGTCAGTGGGAGTTACGACACTACGGCAAGGATATGGGATCCGCGAGTCGCGGAGGGAAAGGCGTCGATGACGTTCCGGCATGATACGGCAGTGGAGGATGTTCTCGCTATGCCCAGCGGAACGACGTTGCTATGTGCGACTGGGAATGTCGTCCGTGTGTGGGATGTCGTTGCGGCGAAGGAGATCGCCGTCCTCAGTAACCACCAGAAAACGGTCACCAGTCTGGCACATACGACGACGGGAGAGAAGAGGAGGGTGCTCACGGGTGCATTGGATGGGCATGTTAAGATTTACGATACCGCCACCTGGACTGTCGTTCACGGTGTGAAATACCCAGCGCCCATCTTGTCGCTTGCTGTCTCGCCGGATGAGAAACATCTAGCTGTCGGAATGGTCGGTGGACTGCTTAGCATCCGGACGCGCCATAGTGGAGGCGAGAAGGACATCGTGGAGGAGAAGGAGCGGGCAATGGATTTGATCATGAAGGGACTCGATCCACGTGCCGTCGACAAGAAGAAGGGAAAGTCTGGCAACAAGGCGAGGAAGCTCAAAGGTCTCGACTACAAGGGAGAGGAGGAGGAGTTGATCGTCGAAGCTGCACCGAAGCGGGCTAAAAAGGAGCGTGCGTTCGAGGTGGACCTACGGAAGGGAAGGTACTCGGATGCTCTGGATCGTGTTCTTGGTCCCACGGGTCGCGGAGAGCCGTCCATGATCCTTACTGTGGTTAAGGAGTTGGTCTACAGGAACGCTGTGAGCAAGGCTCTGGCGAATAGAGATGAGGAGGGTCTACGGCCGGTGATCGAGTGGTGTGTGCGGTGCGTCGGCGACCCGAGGATGGTGGGCGTCGTGGTCGAGGTTGTCGAAGCCATGCTGGATTTGTATAGCCATGCGCTAGGACAGAGCGTCGAATTCGACAAGCTGGTCACGAGACTCATGACGCGGGTCAATAATGAGGTGGAAAATGCGCGGCAATCACAGCGGGCGGTGGGAATGCTAGGGATGCTTGTGGCAGGAAACGAATAAAATACGTCCGCTGAATTTTATGAATTTGTATATTAATATGGGGGGGAATGGCGTTTTTGTGTGCTTTGGAATAAAAGAAAAAAGGTCTTGTTTTCACGGAGGATAGTCCGCAGAGAAAATGCCATAGGAGTTGGGGTGATGTTCGTTTCCTCCGGGGCGTTATTCGATCGGTGGACTGTGATACCGGAGACCTCGTACTTTACTCAAGATTGCTCCGTATGGATGTTCTTTCAGATTTTAGCTACCGTGCGCCCCACGGCCACTGCACATCACCTGCTATCCACATTGATGCAAGTTCGGTCACTCGAACAGATTAACAGCCATCGAGTGATGTATCACAACACGATAATCTATGTATTCTCTAGCATTCCGAATGAGCCTGTACGATCAGCTGAACGAAGAACATTTCTCCAGGGCTCTTTGGCCTCGCCAATTATCGATCATTCCTGACGCCTAACGGTGGGCTCAACCCTGCCGACGACATCGATTGCCAGATGCTACATATACCGGATATCATAAGACCAAGTAATTGGATCTCAAGGGTCGGTAGCCACTACATATATGTAGCTGAATGGGGCCGGTGTACCTGTCTGTCCCCCGCGCGACCTGCGGGTAGAGTGAGGGCGGCGCGTGTCCCGGAGTCGGGTTGCATGGCCCCGCTCAGAAGACTCGGGGCATCTTACTATATATTACACGTGGAAGTGCGCTGTGATTAGATCCAGATTAGATTCATCAGATATCGCTCGGCAGCGGGGTATCCCATTGGCGAGCAAAGGCACCCACTGGGCTTGGAGCGGTAGCGGCCCTGGCGGGGAACTAACGACTTCAGATTGATGCAGGTGGGAGGGGTCTGGGGAGAGGGGCCGCTCGAGCTTGCGAGCCATGGCCAACTTCCCCCCTCTCCGGCGAGTGACTTACGACTGACGGCACCAGCTGGTGACTTCAGATTAACCCGCGCGGGAGGGGGATCTGGAAGGAGGGGCCACACGAGCTTGCGAGCTATGCCAACTCCTTCCCCCGGCAAGTGAATTAAAACTTCCAGCACCAGCTGATAAGTTCATCCTGATGAATACAGTCGTCAGGTCTGTTGCTGGAGACTGTACAAGTTTGCGTCGTTGCCCAGCTTCTACCCTCTGCAATCCACTTGAGTATCATGTCTATTGCCGTTTCCAAAAACCAAAAATGTGCGATCTGCAAACAGTGTATCCGAAGTGGCCTGTGCAACTTCTTAGCAGCTACAACAGCTTCGGCAGTGCGGTGGGTGTTCTGATTCGGTCGGTCTATGTATCTCATGGAATTGCAGAATGGCATCCCCCACAAGCATATCTTGCATCACGGGCAATTCTATCACCACGGGATGCGATGTGGATGAAATGAATGGGAATTTGACGTAGCATTGGCCTGGCCAGGCTGTAGTCAATCTCAATGCTGACCCTATCTCTGATGGAGACGAAAATATAAGGGCTTCCTCTACACACGCTGCACTTGAAAGTTGGTGTACCTCCAATACTGCTATGAACCTTAAATTCTCCACGTGGGCTTTGTAATGGAACCTGCCCTCGGTTCACGGATTTGGAGCCGCATGTTGGAGCACAGGTCATCACGGGAAGCCATGCGGGTAAACATATGCATGTACATATGCAGCTGCCCATTATTCGGCTAACCAGTACAACTGATGGTCAACTCTCATTTGGGCTGACCAGGGTGCAAAATATCCACTCCGGATGGTTTGCTCAGTGTCAGTAAATAAGGCGCTCTTCAGTTATGGTCAACTCCACGTTACCCTATCGCGCACAACAAGCCCGTGGAATGTCAAGATTCTGCTTCCAGAAGGGCGTGATGATTGGCTGTGCAGAAATGTTGTGTGTGCTGTATATAACAAGGTGCTTTGAAAGGACAGAGGTAATGGAAACTGTATCATGCTGACCCGCAAAATATACGAATAGAATTCTGTTTTCCTTTTCTCCCACGAAATTACTCCAGTTTGCACCCGCATGTGGTCACATGGTATCCTCTCGTCCACTCCAATCGCCAGATCATATATGTGCGCACACTACACGCAAAAACCGGGCCTGCCGGATGTCGGGATATGTGGCCTGGCCTTTAAACATATGTCCTGAGTGACCAGGACGGAAGAGGACTTGTGCCGTCGCTTTCTCGAGGTGGGATCAGCGTTTTGACACACGGCTTCATGGCTGGTGTCTTCAGAGGATGGTGATCCACAGAAGACGAATATGTATACGGTATCGTTCAGTCGTGGACAAGCACCCGAAAGAAAACCCCCGACTTGGATATCAGAACGCTCTATTAATGTACAATTAGGTCGCCGGCTGACAACTCCCACTTTTCTCTCCTCCATTAGCTCCTATTCCGTCGTCCTCTCGCCTTCTCCAAATATCCACTTGAACACAAAATCATACAAGTACCACATGACCTTAAACAGTATCTTTTGCGTTCCGATCAACCATCCAGGCGCTCGTCCGTTCTTATGGGCGAATACCCTCGACAGGGTCATGGTCAAAATCATGAGCGGCGTCCACAGCGCGGCCCAGACCACCGCACCCACGGTCTGTCTCCGAGTCGTCCTGCGGAATTCCTTCAACTCCGCCAGCCACTGCCTATACTCCTTAGGCAGTCCATGTTCCTTGGCACCAGTCCGGAGGAGATCCAGGTACCTCCTGCTGGGCTGCGCATGACTGGGCCTTGCCTCCTCCTGCGGCGCCAGCAGCGTGTGGGCGACCAGCTTCTCACCGCCATCGATCGTGAGAGCTTCGACGACGACATCCTGGTAGGCGGCGCCACTGCCCTCGGTCGCGATGATGGTCGCAAAGTCCTCCGGTGTGACTTCGTACACGACGCCAACCAGGCCTCCGCCGGGGGGGCTCAGCAGTCTCCGCCCTTCGCCTGCATCATCGATCAAGGCGACGTTGGCGAAGCAGGGCTCGAGGTAGGCGATCCCGGGGAGATCGAAGGTGAGTGCCAGTGTGGGCACGCGCACGTTGAGCGAAGACACCGGACGGATCTGACGGCGGCCGCGGAACGTCTCGGCGCTGAGGTTGGAGCCGTAGGCGAGGTAGTAGATGTTTTCAGCCGCCTTCTCGACCGTCGCTGGTGATGGTACCCGCGCGGGCTCGTCGGCGAAGTCGTCGACGTACCCCCCGTTGTTCTTGCGTGGCAGCAGCACGGGAAGGTACATCGCGAGTGCTTGCGCGAACGTGCTCTTGGATTCTGGCGCATCGCTGGCGGCGGACCCGTAGATTGCGGCGGGGGCGGCGGCTTGCTCCATTATCGCGATGGGGAACTTAAAGGTTGTCTGGTTCTTTTGGGATTCGCATTCTGGAAGACGGGGGAGGGAAATGCGGCCAGCTTTAATCCCCGCCGCCCCGCCGCCCTGCGCCCTGCTGCCCACTCCCGGAACCCCTTAGGGGACATCGTTCCTCCGCAGGCTGATCCAGAGTGGTGGAAGGGATGATCTACGGAAAACCGGGGCCGCAAAGACGGGACTGCCCGCCGCTTATCCATGCCCAAGACCACAGTTGGATCGGCCTAACTCTATTCTGACAGCGGAGATCCGTTGTCCCGATCTCGAGCGGTCGGGAATTAACGGTCACTGATTATCAATCTATACTAGGAAAAAGCCGTGGAATGGTCATATGTTGTCCCCGAGCCATAAGACGATCAAGGTTTCAGACATCTAGATGGGCAAGGTGTGCGTAGGGCTCACACGTAAAGAGTCCCTCTATGTATGCTGGCGTATGCCACGCAGAAGCCCGATGAATGCGTTGTAAGCTGGGCAACGGACATCCCCCAGGGTCTAAAATAAATACCCCTGTCCTTAGGTAACTCGTGATCCATGGCTGATGGGCATATAACTCCATAGATAATCGGGACATGGAAAGCCGAGAGACGGATTCGGATTGCTTGCACGTCGGGTTCTGATCGCTGCTCAGGTAGGTACCTACCATTTCAACACCAGAACATGGTCCTACATACATACGAGGCGCCCGCTTGGGTATAACTACAGTTTAAAAGACCGAAAACGAAGAATAAAACCGGAGTCCTGGAGATATGTGGAATTAACGGTGGTATGGAGTTAACTGGAGATAACATGGTAACTATGTATACGATTAAAAAAAAATGCAACCTGGTAGTTAGGGGTCTACATGTATGTATGTATGTACCCACACACGAACGCTTTTATTGACATGAAGGCATACATAGATAGCACTTTTATCGACCACTCTGAATAGCAGGTACTATCTACGGTAATCGGATTCATAGTGAACAAGCATACAGGCCACGTAGTAACCAAGTTTGTGTAGGTAAGCATCGTGCTCTATTTCGCGTATCTGGTATCCATCGTACTGTATCGCAAGAATAACCGCTACCTCCTCAACAGAACGCCAAATGACTATGTATGCAACCAGAAGACTATCTAGAACTTGAACCCCGAAAAAAAAAGTCACCAACACTCCAGTGCTATGCAGTAGGGGATTGGGTGCTCCGCGCTGACACTAGGTGCCCTCGAAGCCGTCAAGCTGCGCTTCGGCAACACCTTTTTCGTACGTGACGACCAATTCGGCAGCGCCGACGGCAATGATGCTGGCGGGCTCCCAACTATTCAAGATCGCGTTAGCAAAGTGAAAAATTGAGAGTGATCATTGGGAATTTTTGTGTTACGTACCTGCTGCTCTCACGATCGTATCCAACCCACTTGATTAGGTACTGCTTCATTTTTCCGACGTACCTGTGGCGTTCGATATATTCGACCTCGTATTCAGTGGCTTCATCTTCCGCGGACGGGCTTGGGGATTTGGCGCGCTTTGTCTTCTTGGCCCTGGGCGGTTTCGCACCTTGCTTTCCGGCTGTGCTGGCGCGGCGGCGCTTCTGGCCAGAGGCTTTGGCAGTGGCAACCGTAGCAGGGCCCTTCAGTGCCTTCGGTGTCACATTCTTAGGCCCGGTGCTCCGCTTCTCCAACAGGGAGGTTGACATGCGTCGGCCAACCCGGTCGATCGCATCGTCGTGGTCATTGGAATTGTCCGAGCCGATGTGTTCGAAAGTAAGGTTATTGTAGCGTTCCTTAACTTCCGGGCCCGCCTTCGCAGACCGCACCTTACCGTTAGGCGTTTTGGTCTCCTTCGGAACAGCCTTTCTCCTAACCCTGGTAGTTGCAAGCGTGGCACGAACACCTCCCGAAATAGCCTTGACCTTAGTCTTCGTAGTTGGTCGCATGGCGCGGGGATTCCTTCTGGATGCCTTTCCCCCAGCCTTCACGGATTTCGCTGCCTCCCGCTTATAGTGCTTAAGCAACTTTGAATTCGTTCCCCGATTTGAGAATCCTGCATTCTCTTCGATGTCGTACTCCGTCTCCATGTTTTCCTCAAGTAGGTAACTACGGCTTTCGTACCGGCGTACACGCTGGCTGGAAACATGGTTGAAAATTTCGCGAGTGTTGAACTGTATTACATTTAGTATTCCTTCTGAATACGTAGGTAGGAGGAGTAGGAGAGAAAGAGAGAGTGGAAGCACTCACCTTCTTTTCTTCGCCGGTGTCGTAGACGACATGGTAGGTAACCTTTCCACACCGATCGGTTACTCGATAGAGGTAAGCGACATTGTCATCGATGATTTCGCCGGTGACCGAGTTACACTTGTCGATACCATCACTGTTGACATCGGCACTGTTCATGTCACGTCTGGCGATACCGTTACTGTTGACATCGGCGCTGTTCGAGTCATGCTTGACGATACCGTCACTGTTGGCATCGGCTCTGTTCGAGTCAGTCTTGATGATACCGTCACTGTTGATATCGGCGCTATTCGAGTCACGCTTGACGATACCATCACTGTTGACAGTACTGTTCGAGTCACGCTTGTCGTCCTGCTCGTCCTTATCCTTGTCCACTTTCTCGAGTGCGTTGTCTTTGCCGTTGTTGCTCGTACCTGTCACGAGCGCCATCTTAAGATGCGAATTGGTTTAGAGTAATAAAGTAAAAAGCAGGATACTTTACCCTCGACCTCGCCTTCCAGAGCAGTCCGATCGGCGGCGGGAGATGCCATTGAAACTTTGGCGGAAGGTGTCTGAGCGCCAGAATAACACGCACTACGCGCCGCCCAGGTTACCCTGTCCCTACGCTAGTTAGTCGCGGCTCCGAACCAGTTAAGTGAGGATTGCAATGATACTTTGAGGTTGTGTTCGTTCCGACTCTAGAGCTTTGTGATGTCGAGAAAAAAGACTAAGGTTGCAAGGTATGGAAGGAGGAGAAAGCTCTAATGCTACTGCTTGGAGAGTAAATTAGATTTTTCGCATAGTTTTTTTTTTCACGTAACGCGACTCGAATCCCGAGCCTTCCGTGGCGCCGCCAGGCACAGAAGCCTCAATCTGGTTATTGTTCGTTCCACACGCTTGGTTCAGCCGAATGTGGATGATTGATATTGAAATTGATATCGATTTCTTGATCTAACATGGCGGCTTGCAGGGGCCATCGGGCGCACAGCTTCTCGCTCAATTGGCACGTTTGAATAGGACTTATTCTCTCCATCTTCTACCCATCCGTGCGGCTCCATCCAATCTCATCAGAATTCAAAGTGGTCTTCGACTTGCTTTCTCATCAACATCATATGTATCTCTAGTTACAACAAGAATTTACTCATGGAGCTTTTCCACAAATGTCCGAGTAATGGACTAGACTAGTACGACTGAGTAGCTGTGGCCTTGATGCTGAGTTATCGAGTGAACTAGCGGTGCTGGACGTCGACGTAATTTCGATGACTCCCAGTAGATAGAGTGATACATAGTTTGGAATTAGCCGATCACGCGCCAAAAAATAATATTCGCTCTAATTGTTGCTTTGTGTAAGACTGGGAGTTTGGAAGGAAAAGTATGTACCCCTTGTTACGTACATACAAATACTCACACACCAACTTTCAAAACAACGCAACTTCTGGACCATCGGAAAATCATTACAGAACACCACACATTTGTGCCGAGCAGACTTTGGCACACTCGTCGGAGGGGTTTCGGGTACTAACCGGGTTTTCCCCGGTTCGGGGTTTGCGGACTCAGACTTTCCTTCTAGACCCTGGGTGAAATGAATTTATTATTAAAGAGCGCTAGCATAGTGATGAGTGATGACGGACTTAGCAAAGGGTCAAGTGACACTACTGGGCGTCCACAGGTGACGAGCCAGACTCCAAACTAACGACTCGAAAGCAACCTTTCTTGAAGCATTTGTATACAGGTCATAATAGAGAAATTGTTGTCCTCGGTATCGAATGGCATCTTCAAAATTTCTGCTCAGCCCCACTTTACTGTTAGGGACTTCACTCGAGACAACATGATGATGAAACCGGTTTAAACAGCTCTCTTTGAGCTATGCATACTAGTTCTTATTTCTTCTGTCCCAAACTATTCTTCGCGAATCTGAAGGTCCCCGAACCCCGACCACTACCTCCATTGGCCGATGCCGAGATCTTATATCATCACTTCACGTGGTATCGAGGGCTTTTTGGCCTTCCGACTTCACAGTAGCTAGATGTCTCGGATAAAGTTACCCAGTGGCATGTAAGTAAATAGCTTGATGGGAGGCTGGGTCGTTGGGTTAGGGCCTGGGGGAATGCTGATCACTTCGGTTGTCCCGATTCAATAATTGTCCGGGGCATTATCAAGCATCTGAAAAAACAGCGTCCATATTCAATGCTCTAACCTGAAAGAGATGTCCAAGGCAAAGCAAAGACGAAGGGACTAGACAGAGACACAAAGACAAGACCACCACAGAGCCCCTACCTTACATCACATTTTAGACATCCACAGTATGGGCGTCATAAAATAGGTCTATCAGGCAACCTGCGCTCCACGCCTGGGTGGGGCTACTGTCCGGACACAGCGAGCCATTCTCATTGGTAAGCTCAGTCAACCCAGCCCATGGAGACTTTCCAATCTCGTGTCTGCAGCCTTCCATTCGTGCTGCGAGTTGCTGCAGCATTTCGACGCGCTCGGCCTTGGTATTTCTTCGCTTCGAGTCGAAGATCAACATTGCACGAAGGAAGTATCCGAGAGGCCAGAGCCACTCGGGACCTTGGTGGTAATTGCGGCCTTTAGCGGTGGCGAAATCGTCGTTGTCAAGGGAATTGATGTAGTTCGGGCGGTAGTTCTGGTCGGACGGGTCCAACGTGGCGATTCCTAGGGGCTTCCGGAGGACCTTGTCGGCGATTTCGAGGCAGCCAAGGGCGTGGCCGGGCTCGAAGATGTCCGGAGCCACAGTCATGGCGATCGCATAGTTCGGCCTGCGGACGATGTTAAGCGACGACTCTTCAAACACAGTGATGTGAGGGACTATACCTGAGCTGGTAGTCTTCGTAGACCCTGACTCCGCCAAACAAGTCCTTGTAGATACCTCGGCGGTTGACCGTATTAGCCTTGATGACGTACTTGTCATCGTCTTTTGGGTCCTTCGGAATATAATAGCAGCGCTCGAAGTTGTCCTTGATAAGACCGGCCCATGCCACAAAAGTGATCTCAGCGCCATCGCTCTTCTTGACCGAACTCCACTGATACTTCTTCTCCTTGCTGAGTACCGCCACCCACTTCAGGGTGCTGTAAAGCAGGCCAGTGATTTCGATTGCGGCACCATCTCTCGGGGTTCCTACAAATCGTAAGATTTCGGTGAAGACATACAAGTCAAGAGAGGTAGATAATACTAACCTGGGTAACCCTTGGATCCTGACTTGTCACTCTCACCCATCTTGTCCATCCACGTGCCACAGTTCCACAGGTTGCCCCCACTTATGAAGCCTGTTTCCCAGCTTGGCTGAACGTTGACCCAGAATCCTTCGTCCTTCATCTGCATATCCAGGTTTGGACCTGCATTCGCCTCTTTGTAGTTGAAGCCCAGTGCGTGTGCCTGCAGGGCCTCTTGGATAACCTCCTCGATGGTGCTCTCCTTGGAGTAGGCTCTGGGATCGTCCACGGGGAACCACGTGTCATCGCCCGGTAGGAAGCGGCGCTTGACTTTCTCCTGGAGGATCTTGTGGCCATCAGGGGCCATTTTGGTGTAGTCCTGGATTGCCTGGAGGAAGAACCAAATAGAATCTCTGGCATTGTACCTGGGAGTTTTGCCGGCACCCAAGAGATTGGGGATCATGCCATGCTTAAGAACAGAGGCAAAGGCTAGGATGTGCTCTTTCGCGTCGTCGAACCGGTCGACGGCGAGACACAGGCCACGGAGGGAAATGAAGACATCGCGTCCCCAGCAGCGCGCCCATTCGACAGCGAAGTGGGGAAGTCCGGCGGCCATGGAAGAAACCTCCTTGTTCGGCCAGAGTGAACCGGATTTGGCGATTCTACCACAGTCAGTAACCAAGCCACATGTAGGTCTGGCAGTACGTACCCAGTCATTTGGATGCTGCACAATGCCAGTGACTGCAAGAACTGAGTGCCTCCCTGCACCTTTTCGCCGAACAATTTCATAGCGCGCTCGACTGCGGCGGTATATGCAGTCTGTAAGACTAAGGAGAAGTATCGGGGAACAAGGAAACTAGGAATCTCCTTAATCTTGGCGAATCGTTCCTTCAACCACTTCGTGGGTCCTTCCAAGCCCTTGTGTCCGCGCTCTATAAGTCGCTCTAGGCGCCCCACAGTCCAGCCGAGTGCCCACATGCCATCACGGAGATGCTGGCAGAGGGGATGTCCGAGATCGTTGTTTTTGACGATATCTCTTACAACAGACCACCATCCTTGGAGGCCAGCGTAGACGAGTCTTCCATGGCCTGGAACATCGTATACACCGTCTTTGCCATTGGAGGTGTCTCGCTCTTCTGGGTCGCAGCGGTAGAGGAGGAAGTTCAAGTCGACCAGGCTCACCGATTTGAACGCCTCCTTGGTTCCGCTGACTGAGAAAGAATCCAGCTCGTCCCCTTTCTCGAAACCTTCAACCCAGGTTTCAAACAGCGCGATGCTTCCTGGCGGGAAATGGTCGAGGATGGTGATGATCGAACTGCCATCGACTTCCTCGATCCTTGGGGTATCCATCTTGATAAGCTCCGCTGGCAATCCTCGCAGCGTAGTTGGGTCAGCCCTGACCTTCTTGATAGTCTCCTTGCTACCATCAACCTTCAAGCTCCAGGTCCCAAGAGACTTGGCCTTGGTCCTCGGTATCTTCACTGGGTTGAAGTCTCCTCGCTCAGTCCCAGGTCTAAAAGCACAATGAGCGATTAGGAAGTATCCACAGTGCGTCTTTGGATGTACTCGGTGCATGGTGATGTAGTCACCCTCGTGGTGAACGTGCATCTCCGTGTAACCTTCCGTGCCCATCTTCCTATGTATCTTGTTCATGATCGCTTTCACACTAGCGATGCCAGCCGTGCCCCCCTCGAGCTTCTTTGGTGGTATATCGTAGTTCCGAGTCTCATGGACAAGGTCGACAAGGTGGGGATATATTTCGTCGAACCCATGGACAGAACCAACAGCACAATCACACATGGCCGAAAGAGCGCCATTAGGCAGGGTGTCCTGAGGAGTTCGTTTTTGAGTGGGTACCTCATTGTCGTGGGTGCAATCCATAAACAGAGCGTTTATCGGGGAGCTGGTGACGGTTTTGATGATTCCGTTTCCGGATTGGATTGCGAATTCCTGCTCCATACTCCCGATGGGTTTTCCTCCATGCCTATGTAGAAGTCTGGAGAGTTCCCCCGGACCCCAAGCAACCATTGCCTCACGGACGAGACTGCTCAGCCCGAGCCTTTCGAGGAAGATCTTGTCCTTGCGCTCATCACCGGTGAACAGCTCTGCAACCGTATAGAGATCCGGTCGCTCACGCCTTGCAATATCCAGCATGTATTCACCAACGTGGAGAGGGGTGGAGTGACAGTTGTCGATTCGGAAACCATGGAAAATCTGGGCCATCAACTTCGTGTATTGAGCCATGAAGTCCCACAGGAACGGAGAGTCTTCGGGCTTCTCTCCATAGCGTAACTTGACACAATCGCCCCATGTGATGACTTCTCGTCGCAGGTATGACTTGTGCTTCTCGGAGGCAAAGTCGGATGTGTTGCCCCACAACCAGCCGTTGTTGGCCAATGCCAAACTCTTCGGATCGTGCTTCTTCGTGATCTCGTTGAGTGGAAGGCGGGTAAAGGCGGTCTCAATTAGTGGGCTCTCGTCCGTGATTGGGCCCATCTTAGGACCGTGATCAGCAACCCGCGTGTAGTCGATTCTGTTGTACAGTTGCTCTTGAGCTTCCGCGATGTCGATGTCATATTCCTTGTAGAATGGGAGGTTAACCTCATCAAGGACAGGCTTGATCTCTTTCTGGGGATTTTCGCCCCCCGCAGATGGAGGGCCAAGCTCGATGCGGAGGAGGGCAGCCCCAATCTCTGGATCGATGGTCTTCCGGAATCTCTCACCCAATCGGTCTCCCCCTCTCAGGCCGTGTTTCGTGAGGAATAGCGCTTTCGTTCGCAGCGATGAGCCCTTGCTGTATCCGAGGGCCTCCACCTTCGCCGCAGCAGCCTCGCCCCCTCCAGACTTCCACTTCTGCATGATCGCCTCGAGGTTCGCATCCACGTCAATGATGTAGAACTGCCAGAGCTTCACCTGGGCAATGACGTGTATTTTGATGCCGTCCATCACTTTCAGGAGGTCCTCCACGGTCTTCAGTTCGGTAGGATAGCCTAGTCCGGCCAGATTTCTGCTGAACTCAAGCAAGGCTTCATCAAACTGGTACGCCGACTCCAGCCACGGTGCCGTAACCCGATTGAATCCGGCCTCGGGGTGATGCTGTAACCACTCCGAATTGTGTGCGGTGTGGTTCCACACCACGTCTGTAAGACTCAGGATGCCGTGCTCTTTCTCCATCTTGTTCACCATCGCCCTGACTTCCTTCTCACCGCCGGGAAAGGCGATCGGATCGAACTTGATCTGATTGAACAGGCTGAAAGGGGAATTTGAAGCTCCACGCTCCATCAGAGGAGTAAAGTGCACCATATTGTATCCTTTCTCGGCAATGTACTCCATGTAGGCGTCCCACTGCTTGACCGGCCCGAGGAATTTGGACAACACGGAGTAAACAGAAAGCGCGTTAAGCTCCAATGTTTTACCGTTGACCGCTAGGCTCGGGGACACTGTGACATAGTATGCTTCAGTCTGCGTGGGTTTCGGTGGCTCGACGCCTGCCTTGGTGGTGAACGTTGGCAGCGGAGTATACGATATATAGTAGCAGTACGTCCCTGGCTTCGAAATGGGTATGTCGATGTGCAGAGTACGTCCAAACGAAGGCTTCAGTCTAAAGCGGGACACACATCAGCATTGGTTCCGGTGAGCGGCACTCTAGAACAAAGCACGGCAAGCGCCGCCTTTCACTGACAGAATGAGCGGGGCACAAACGGAAGTGATTGGAATTTTTCTCTCTCAAATGCTTCACCGTCTTTCGGGATGTTTATCCACAGCTTTCCTTCGCGGCAGATGGAACTAACTCCCTGGATGGCGAAGCGGAGAGTGTAGCTCGGGCTTGGAGATGGGAGATTGACGTAGCCTCCTCCGCCAACATCCGGAGCCCCCACATCGTTGAGATTGAGAAGGTACACGACAGGAGGGCTAGCGGCCGAGGAAGCCATTGCTGATATCGATGGTGGATGGAGAGTGTGAAAGATTGAGAGGTGGTTGACGGATGGCGAAACAAGGACAGTGTTTATTCTCGCTCTGGCTCTTTCTCTATCTCATCCACACGGTCTGCGTAAGAGGGATGAAAGAATGATGGATGTGAGGAGAAGAAGGAGGGGAAAGGGGAAGAGGGAGCGGACGGAGAGAGGTGATGAGGGGTAGAGGGGCAGCCAGTGGAACGGGTTGGTCCGGTTCAAGATGAGGGGCATGGCAATACACATCGACCACACCCATGATATGCAAACGTAGACGTAATCTAATTGATAATGCCCGACTGCCAGAGGTGCGGGTGAGTTGTTTCGGCAGCCAGAGAACAGCCTCGATGAAATAGACGAGCAAGAGTGGGGACGTTGTTTGCTGTCACTGGTCAATACGTCATGCGGGTATAGCCTGAAGCCAAAGTAGACAAAACGTTTTTGGGATAACCGATAAGCTAACGACTGGCTGGCGAGTTCTTCACCACGCAAAGCCGGCGTCGTGGGGATTTCATATAAATCTGAGAAGCAGAAGTACGTACTGTGGCAGACGGCGGGCCCTGATCCCAACGAAGCGAATATATCTGAAGAAACGAGCCGTCCTATCTAAGTGAGCAAACAAGCAAACGGAAGAAATTATCCACACATGCAGCGCAGTGGGCTGCTAGCGAGGGTAATAATGGAACCAAGTGACAGGCCTGAACCCGGCCCATAGATATGTAGGCAATCGATCGGTCAATCATTGTCTATTGCATCCAGGATGCCGAGCCCGCTTGTAGCATTGTAACTGCTCCCCCCATTCCTTCTCCCCTCCACCACCACCGCCCCCCTTCCGGGCCACGCTCCGTCCCAAACGCCCTTCGCTCCCGCCATCGCCAACCCACCCCTCCAGCCATTTCCTCAATTCATGCTCGCGCCCACTGCTGCGTGTTTACGGCTTCCGCAGACATTCCTTGCAGGCTCGAGGTGACGTTGCTGCCGCTGCTGCTGCCAGTACGATATCCGAAACCAATCTAGTGGTATTCGACCTCCATTTCCCTTGAAGGCCAGCTCCATCTCATTGTCCTCACCCCCTATCTGCGCGTCACCCAGTTCAGCTCTTGGGGAGCGGCGAATGCTGGCAGTTCGGGGCTCGTCCCCCAGCTGCACGTGGTTGTACGCTCTCGCATCGACACTATGGACTCGGCTTCGCCATGTACTTCCCCTGCAGGGCAAATTCCGGCTACACTGATTCGCCAAACTATTCGGCATCTGGATTTCCGGCACGTATTGAAAGTCCGCGGCATCTCCAAGGCATGGCGTGACGCCGTTCAGGTCGTGAGACCATTGAGGTTTCCCGCGGCGTACCATTTGCCCGTGGAGCTCGTGCAGCAGATCTTAGTGTTGATGTCTCCTGTGGACTTCAACAATGCACGCCGGACGTGCATGGCATGGTACATTTCGTCGTTGAACGTTCCGGTTCTTCGGAAGCACCTCGAAACTATGGGGTTCTCTAAGACGGATCCGGGCATCGTCGAATCGAAGAATCCCACCTATCTATCCATGCGGCTGTCGCGGGAGTGCAGTCTTGGGGCTGATGGGTCCGGAAGGTGTGGTCTCCGGAATGTTGCGGTATTCGATCTCTCGGAAATGGCGACTGCGACAACGAGTCACTTCACCGTTTCGACGTGCAATTCTCATGTTCTTCTCTGTGATGGGTGCGTAGTGCATGCGTACCGTCTACAGTCAAAGGGTCAGGAGTTGGTCGAGTTTGTGGCAACCATTATCTGTCCCCGAAGGGTCATCGCCGTGAGCATGGACACGAGAAGTGGGCGGTATTCTGTCGCAGTGCTTTTGGTAAACTATTCGGATTGTCTCTGAGGATGCAGAGCTGATTGTTGCCTGATACGAATAGGATGACCGGATGGGATTAGTCCATGACATCGTGGAGCAAGAGGCCAACTGCACCTATCAAAATCTGTGCAATGGAGAGGACCCTCCTCAGAGCGTGGCGATTTGCCCCCAGCGACGATGTGTGGCCTTCGGATGCCAAGGAGGTATTGAACTCCATTGTACGAGTCCACGACCGCCGCATCCCCGTTAATCCCTTCGATAACTGATCCCACGTGGCAAATCAAGGGGTAGATGCGCTTACTGGCCAGGACTTGAGTCGCTGGTTCCCACTGACGGCACCCACTGACTTCCTCTATTTCCTTCCTCCAAGACATGGCATCGACTCCATAAAGAAACTCAGGTTGATATCCAGTGCTGTCCACCCGCAGGAGCTCAATCCACTCAGCCGACGCTTTGGATTCAATCGGAGTTCGATTGCACACTGGGGTACAAAGTGGAAGCCAAGGACTGGGCAGAGCGACCATTTTCAGGCGGTGCCGCTGAGTGATGGGTATCATATCTTGTTCACCGACCCTGCAACTGGTAATTTATGTCTTGGTAGTAATGCACCATTGGGGTAAGTGTACAATCCTACCGCCTAGATACATGTTACTGAGTGGTAGTTGGTAGAGGTCCGACTAAGCTGTTGAGGAAAATATGGCTCATACCGCCCGAGTGGCCCGGAAGAGGCAAACAAGAAACGGAGTTTGAGGCAGCCGAGGGAGATGAAGAAAATGATCCTGGCCGAGACCTTGAATCGTTACTGGGCGGCTTTGATTGTGATTCTGAGCAGACTCGTGCCAGTGTCTACGCCCCTAGTGCGGACCTCCGATATGGCGTGCGTATTGCAGCTGGCTACAACGACCGTGTGATATTCTTCACCGTTCCGCCAGATGTATTTCGTAGCATGGGCGATCGCAGCGCCAACAGGAACGGAGGGATACCGAGCATAGAGCTTAACGATCCGTCCGGAAATCCTGCCGTTATCCGTGGATGCTACATTGGTACTGTTCCAGGACTTGTTGATCTTGCGGTCGAAAGTGAGCCCTCAACGAAGGTTTATGCGTTTTCTTTGCGGGGCACGGTGGACGTCTATGGGTTGGGACCAATTATCGGTGAACGGGACATAAGGAAGGCCTTCAGTGGGGAAGACAGATTCCTCCGTACGAGGATATCCGTGGAAGAACCAACACATGATCAGCGGCATTTTCGCCCTGATGATCATGGACTGGGTTACCATGGGGGCGATGGGAGTTTGAGCGAGATTTGGGACGAGCAGTAGCAGCCCTGGGCGAGCAGGGAAGTGTTGGAGTGTGAAGTTGTGTAATGAGTTGTTGAGTCCCGTTTGGTACAGCCTGTGGGCCCCACTAGGTCAGTGGCTAGTCAGTCTTACGAGGTCGCCCTTGCGAACTCACAATGTGCACTCGGAGGACAGGTTTTCGTAGGCTTGAAATACTATGTACTTCCAATTGGCCTCCGTGATCTAGCAATCTCGTCCCGCTAGAGTAGAGGATCCTTCAGACTAATGGATGTCGCCTCTCATCTATCGCATGTGATTGGATTCGCTCCCAGTAACTCCTGCCGGCCCACAGAGTGACATGGTGTTATTTTCCCTTACCCCGAATACGAGCCCACCGCTCTCGAGCATCGACTCGTCCGACTAAAGTGTCCTATCTACTACATTTCCGCCGAAAGCGACGTGCGAGAACGTTAGAGCGCCTCTGTTTCCAGTTGTTTAGTATTCGGCCGTGAGAAGTGGTGAAGCAGAGTAAGCCCCATAGCTCCGGCCGGCTGCAAGGCCGTGGTGTGGTTGTGAGACAGTCAGCGTCCACAAGGATTGCGGGTTCACGGGTTTAGGTATATATCCGCCCGGCTTTCTGTGGGATCCTTTCGGCCCGGAGATTCCCAACGCCTTAGCCGGGCGAGCTCGCCGTTTGATAGAAGTTGAGAGGCAAAGCTTGGCGGACTTAACTCATGCATAAATGGGGGCTTCCAGTTTAATAAGCCCAGGAATTCCGCCTTCTTCTCCCTCCTCCGGACAGACGGCAGCACCAATCTCTCTTCCCCTTTCAGTATCAACTTCACTGCATTTCCGACATCTCTTCGCGCCTCTCTATCAGACATGTCTGTAAGTTGAAATTCTGGAAATGCTTATCCTTGTACTACGTCATTGCCCCTCTATCCCCACCGAAGTACCTATGGTGGTGGCAGATGGCGGCGAGACCAAAATTCTGGCGTTGAACCCACTAGAATACTGACTCGGCTCACCATAGAGCTACTACATCGAGAACAAGACCGTCGGTGATCGGACCATATCCGAGGACTGGAGAGGTATGGCGGATTCACCCCCCACAGCAACATCCTCAGCGAATGGCTGACTGATTGATTTGAATTCCCACAGTTCGCGGCTACAACCCTCTCACTCCTCCGGATCTTCTCCAACATGAAGTTCCTCAGACCGCGAGATCCAAGCTCACCGTGCTGAAGGCGCGCGAGGAAGCCGTTTCGATCCTGCACGGCAAGGACCCTCTCGACCGTCTCCTCGTCGTCGTCGGCCCATGCTCCCTTCACGATACCGAGGCGGCAATGGACTACGCCAAGCGCTTGATGGTGCTCAAGACGAAGTACCAGGACGATCTCTTGATTGTGATGCGTGCCTACCTCGAGAAGCCGCGTACAACCGTCGGCTGGAAGGGCCTCATCAACGACCCCGATATCGACGGGAGCTTCAAGATCAACAAGGGACTGAAGGTGTCCAGGCAGCTGTTTGTCGACCTTACGGATCTCGGCATGCCGTTGGCCAGCGAGATGCTGGATACCATCAGCCCACAGTTTTTGGCCGACTTGTTGAGTGTCGGTGCCATTGGCGCGAGAACCACTGAGAGTCAGCTGCATAGAGAGCTGGCGAGTGGACTGTCGTTCCCTGTCGGGTTCAAGAATGGAACGGATGGAACTCTCGGTGTCGCTATTGATGCTATTGGGGCGTAGGTTCTTTTTTTCTAGTAAGGAGAAAAGCAAGTACTGACGCTGTATAGTGCCCAGCACCCCCACCACTTTCTGTCGGTGACGAAGCCCGGTGTTGTCGCCATTGTCGGAACTGCCGGAAACGAGGACTGCTTCATTATCCTACGCGGAGGAAAGGCTGGTACCAATTACGACGCGGAAGCGATTAACACCGCGAAGGAGAGTCTGCGCAAGTCGAAGACTCAGGACCGTCTCATGGTTGACTGCTCCCACGGCATGCCTACCTTCTCCGGTAACAATAGCAACGCGTGCTGATGAAAGGGAAATAGGGAATTCCAGCAAGAACCACAAGAATCAACCCAAGGTCGCTGCCAACGTGGCTGAGCAGATCTCCAACGGCGAGGATTGCATCATGGGAGTGATGATCGAGTCACACATCAACGAGGGCAACCAAAAGGTTCCCGCCGAGGGTAAGAGTGGACTCAAGTACGGTGTCAGCATCACCGATGCGTGCATCCACTTCGAGGATACCGAGGCCGTCATCGAAAACCTTGCCGCCGCCGTGCGCAAGCGTAGGGAATTGAAGGGTACCGAGCAGCCCAATGGAGCTGAATAGAGCACTGGCTATGCCTGGATAGGGGATAATTTCTTTGCTACTGTTAAGGTTATATGTGGGATATCTTGTATGGATTTCGATTTTCTGTCTAGGCTGGATGGGTTTCTACATGGGGTTTGTCTAGAATTTGAAGATGATGGCAATCGCGTGCGACCTAAGTAGATCATGGCGATGTACACTACCGGTTCCCGTCCACTGTTCTAGAATTAAAATGTACTGGTATACTTGTTGGGCAAGGCACGCGAGTGCGATGTGATGAGCACCCGTCTTCCTTTCTCCCTTCCTTATCATACCATAGAAGTAATCCATGACCAATAAATCGATGCGTCAAGCAAACCCTCGGTAATGCAGCGGCACTCTAGAACGGCACTTTTGCGGACCCCTCCGGTACATCTGAAGCACATCTCCCCGCCTCCAAACCCCAACCATAGCCATGGCCCAACTCCAACAACATTACCTTTGGACGAAAAACCCGCTCATCGTCTGTGCGCCGATGCGCACCGTCTCAGGCGCCGCCCTCACTGCTGCGGTCAGTAATGCTGGCGGTCTCGGTTTCTTCGGAGCGGGATACTCCCTCAGCGACCCGATGATCCTCTCGGACCTAGCGACGCTCCCGGGGCTCCTCGTTCCGGGTGCCTCCTTCGGGCTCGGCTTCCTCCTCTTCCGTGGGAACCTCGTCGATGCTCTTTCACTGACCGAGCGCTACCGTCCGGCCGCAGTCTGGTTCTTTGCTCCCTCGGACGCCGCACAGATGAGCGAGTGGCTCTGCGCCTTCCGAGGACTGGACACGAGGGTGTGGGTCCAGGTATCCTCCGTCCGCGAGGCGGAGGAGGTCGTATTCGGCCGCGGGGGAGACGTCGTGAGCGTGCTCGTCGCCCAGGGCGTGGCGGACTCGGGTGGACACGGCACACTGAAGGGCGGGGGCGTCATGGGACTCGTGCCCGAGGTAGTGGATATGTTGGCGGCAAAGGCCAGAAGGGATGTCTGTGTTGTCGCCGCAGGCGGAGTGGCGGATGGAAGGGGCGTCGCCGCGGTGCTGGCGCTGGGAGCGCAGGGGGCTGCGGTCGGGACGAGGTTTATCGCGAGTGAGGAGAGTCAGGCAAGTCAAGGCTTTCGAAACTTGGTGGTCGATACCTCTGACGGCGGGCTGGAAACAGTCAGGTGGTTCCCTCTTCTCCTCCCTACTTCCCAGGAGCACTTCCGGCTAACCGAAAGTCGGTAGAACGCGTATCTACGACCGCCTCCGCGGCACATGCTTCTGGCCACCGGAATACGGGGGACGCGCGATCATCAATGAGTCGTATAGGGATGCGGGTAGGGGTATTGATGAGAAGAGGAGCACGGAATTGTATTCGCAAGCTCTCGAAAGGGATGATTTTTCGAGGTTGACGGCCTTCGCGTACGCCCGCTCCCCCCCCCAAAAAAAACACTAATGTTCGTAAAGCATGGAGCTGAGCATGGAGTAGCGGTACGAGTGTCGGGCTAGTAAATGACGTACTACCGGCGGCAACGATCGTGGAGAACCTTCGGACGCAGGCACGGGAGGTTCTCAAGCAGCAAGTGGCGGAGCTGGGGTTGTTGTGAGCACGGTGTAGTCTGATAACGCACAAGCTTGCGCAAACTGTAGTTAATAGGGAGCCAATGAAAGGGTCGGATGGGGGTGTATATGATATATGTGAGACAGTAGATCAGGCTCCCCACAGCAGGACACATGAACTCCCCACGTATGATAATCTTCGAATATCTTCAGTGAACAAAAAAAAAACCGAAATGCACCGTCAACACAGCTCGCCCGCCCCATCCATACATCACAGCTCCTTTCCCTCTGCCTTCTTCTTCTTCTTAGCCAAATCCATCTCTTTCCTCTTCTGCGCGATCTGCCCATCCAATCTATGCTTCAATTCCTGATTCCACCCCAGCATGAACAACACCTCGATCCACACAAACAGCGGCGCCAGGAACAGCGCCTGCATGATGTTATCGAGCAGCGCGGGGGCTCGCCCCTCGTAGACACCATGTCCGATGAACTGCGAGATCCAGCTCACCACCTGCACGGCGGCGGCATACCTGTTGAAGCCGTCGACATGGTGGACGCTGTAGCTTCCAATGAGGGCCTGGGCGAGGACGTAGGGAGCCAGGATCGCGCCGGGGAGCGGGGAGAGCAGGACGTAGCCCACACTGTAGACGGCGGCGACGGCCGTCGAGAGGTTGGCGTAGTCGGAGGGCACCAGCGGCAGCGGCAGCGGGACGTTCGCGCCCATCGACATCATCACGAACATCAGGATCGGCACGAAGATGATGTGGATCTTTATGTTGGTCGGGTGTGCATGGTAGCTGCCGTACTGTTGTGGCGCGCCGCCGTGGTCAGTATGTGGACATGCAAGACTGTGCACGGTGTGGGGTAGGGGGAGGGCTACAAAGACAAGCTGCTCCTCAAGATCCAAGAGGCCCATGTTTGCTCCCGTGTGTTCGCCAATCCGTATTGGGTATTTGGGTCTTGGGGTTGTCGGTGTTGGCCTCGCGTGGCTTAAGTGATGTGTGGGTATGTACGCAGATAAAGTTGAAGCTAGCGGTTGACGGGAACAAGCGGGAGCGAGGAAACTTGAGCTCAAGTCAAACTTGCCGTATATAGATGTGTAAAAATGGGGGAGCTGAGCTCACACATATATACTAGCCGGTTCGTGATCGGATCATCACATGCCCTATCTGCTCCTACATTTAGTTCGCTGCCTCGCGCCGAGGCCCGGCGGATACGAGCACAAGGATGTATGTACAATATCCAGATGCCTAGGTACATATGTAGGTTGTATCTATGATACCTCAAACAAAATCCCACCGACTGGATATCACCATTCGCGATATGCCCTGGCGATTACACAATCGTATGATATCCTATCTAGCATCGAATCCATTCATTCCCTCATCATACCCATCCATACCGTAGCATTCATTCACAGCCAATACGTCACATACCCCTCTCCCCCCCAGCACCTACTCGGCTTTCCAGCTCACCATCTCCGCCTCCGCTCCACCCCTCATCTCCGCCTTGTTCGCCATGATATCTACCACACATTCAAGAAATCCGAGAAATATAAAAGAAAAGGAAATAAAAACAAAAAAAAACAAAACCCAGTCGCCGTTTTCCGCTCTAACACAAGTGAAGAAACACAAACAGAAAAGAGAACAGGAAAAAAAAAAAACAGAAGGGGAACGGATAATATACATGTCTCTTTTCTTCCCCAAACTCTCCGTTTCCATCTCCATCCTCATTCGTACAGTACAGAGAAACCGCCATTTTGTTATGCCACTCCGCGATATTAAGGTCGGAAGGAAGGAAGGAGGGCCAGGTCGTGGTATCAAAAGGGAAAATACACGAAGTTTATGAGACGAAGAAACATCCAACCGTAGACGATGAAAGGAGGAGGAAGTGGGAGGTTATGCACCATGATGAAGGATGATGGAAGGAGAAAAGGACAAAACACCAGCACTCACAAGAATCCAGAAAAAGGGCTGAAATTGGAAACACCCAAAACGGAAAGAAAAGAAATCAGAGATCGAACAAGCAACAGAGAATTATACCCAGAAAAAAAAAACACCCAGGACACCAACAAAAGGAGATGAGAAATAAGCGCCTGTCTCTGGTCAATTCAAGAATCCTTTGCATCCGCTGGACCCACACAAGCACGGGATCCGATCGTCGCTATCGAGCTCTCGCTCGAACTTGTAGTCGTAAGTCAGCTCCTCGTCTAGAGAAGGCAGTTAGCATTCGACACCTCGTATCGCCATCGGCACGGAGCGAAGACTCACTCTCTTGGATATCTCTCAACGCGTAGATAACGATCCGCTTTGTACCCTCGACTTTGATGATCTTGGCGGTACAATTCGGGGTGCAGCTATGGTTGATGAACCGCGCGATCCCACCCTTCTTGGTAGCGTCTATAACCGTGTTCTCGTCAATCCGGAACAGATAACTACTCCCTATACCGCTCTTGATGTATTTGCGTTCACGCATATCCGCGACCTGCTGGCGGACGATTTCGCCAACGTATTCAATAATCATGTCATTTGCCGGGATGTTCTCCATGGCGTAGAGTCCCCAGTTGTGAATTGCGGACCGAGCAAATCGCACAGGCTTCTTCCTCTTTTTGAGCTGGTTGAAGCGCATGATATCAGCATCGCCGCACAGAATTTGTTTCTGATTATTAAGTTCCTGAACGAGACGTCGATTATTGACCCGGTTTTCACGGGACGATGAAACCGGAACTCTGGTCGCCGCGGTCTTGGAGGGATTCTGCGACGAAACTTGGGAAGCGGCATTCGCACGTTTCGCAGCAACAGCGAGGCGATGGGGAAGATATTTAGACTTTTCGGCTTCAGGAATCTTGCGATATCCCTCGGTTCTCGCGCAACCAGTATGGTTGGGACGATAGAATCCTTCAATCGTCTCCACTGCGTAGGTGACACCTGCATTTGATTAGTCTTGGGAAGCGGATAATCTATGATTGGCTTTCTTACCTCGCTTACCCTCCCTGTTGGCTACTTTACACTCCCTCATCTTGCAGGCCCACAGGTAGACATTCCCCACCCCCGCAGGGGGCGTATCTTCTAGCGCCGACTTCAACAGTCGCAAATCCTCATCGTCCATGATTACCGCCTGCAATCCATCGAGATCCATGATCATGTCGGTATCTTCTTCTAGTGTCACCCTAGGAAGATCTGTACTAGAGATCGACCACGACATATCAACCACCGGTGGAGGACCATCCTTTTCGGCTTCGATCTGGTCCAGGAACAGATCAATCGCTGCCTCGGTTTTCTCGTCGGAGAGTCTCTGACAGAGGTCCGTTTCCTTGGAATCATCAAGACTTGCGATGTCCACCCCTTCGTCCTCGTCGAGGATTTCTCTCTGACCGAGACCGTCGGACGCGAGCTTCGCAGCTTCCACTTTCCTGAGCTTCTTTCGACTAGCATGTTCTTCGCTATCGACATCGGCAATAAAGTCGTGCGGACACAGTTCGTCGGGCTCGTCGGGCTCATCAACCTCCATCAAATCCGCCTCCTGCCCTGGACTGGTGGTCTCGACTGCCTCGTCGTCCTCATCGTCCGTGGAGATGGCCGCGTCTTTGAGTCGCGATGGTGTCCGTGCTCCGATGCTCCGCTTCCGCTTTCTTGTTCGAATATCTAAAGATGACGGCGCAAGACTTACGGAATCATCGTCACCGATATCTGTGGAAAAAGCCCTAGATACTGAGCCACGCGATACAGGCCGCTGGTCTGTAGTTGTCGACTCGTCATCGGAGCCGTCGTAATGGTTCAGCCTGTGTGCCAGCGGTCTCGCTTCTTCGTTCCTCTTGCTCCGCAGCCCCTTCGACAGATGTGCTGCATCGGACGTGGGAGTTTCTGGTCTTTTGGGCTTGTGCTTCTTGAAACGCGGAAGTTTCGCGATCAGATTCGCAGGAAGTGGTTGCACTTCGGGAAAAGTCGCAGCAACAAACAGTGGAGGTAGAGGCGAATCGCAGGTGGGCGTCGATGCGGTGTCCATGACGGTCCCACTGTCACTCCCTTCGGGTTTCTTGCGGACCTCCAGACGCCCAGGAGCCAACAAGTCGTAGATGTGCGGTTCAGCGATTCGACTCCGAATATCTGAAGCAAGCGTGGCCTTCAAATCCATTTTCGCAGCTGCATTGGATTCACAAAGTAGGCGCAACCTCTCCAACTTTTTTTTCGATTGTGCTGGTTCTGGAGAAGTCGAACGTGAAGTGTGGTGTGTGGGCACAGCGAGAGCGTTCGGATTGCCTTTAGGGTACTTCTGCATGCGCATCTGGTATGAGAACAAGCGATCACCATCGCACACCCGAAAACAACTTTCCAACCCTTTCAAGTCGTAAAACACAACGAAAAACCCATTCTTATCGCATAGCACATCTTCAACACCAAAATTTTTTAACCGGCCGTGCAGGTGCTTGCAGAATCGATTCTCGCCCGGAATGTATCTCGAAGAAATAAATATCGCTGGTCGTTGCCCGAGTTCATCTATAGCTCTGTAGTTTGGTGGTCGCGATTGGACAAAGCGGACGTCCGGATTGGTTGGAGCAGCTAATAATCTCTGTTCTCTCTCTCCGGCTGGCGGTAGTGGTAGTGATGGCGGCGGCCGGTTTCGGGCCTCCTCTCTGCGTTTGACCTCCTCTACTCGCCGTTTAGCCACCCCTTCTCTGCGCCTGATCTCCAGTTCCTTGCGTCTGGCCTCGGCTTGCTTCTTCCGCTTCTCTTCCATTATCCGCTCCACATGTTTTGCGCACTTCATCCCATCCCGATCAAGAACTACCTTAATGTTTTGCAACCCGATCTTCATCTGGTTTCCCTTCTGAACTGCACTCCTAGCCGAATGGTGGCCGAGCACCTTCTCACCTTTGCCGTCGCGATATATGATACTACAGATTCCGAGGGATCCGCCCGTCGTCGGGTCAACCTTCAATTCGAATTTCTGCACATCGCCGAACGTCCTGAAGTTCATCAAAATTTCGCTTTCGGTAGTGAGCGGGGATAGCCCAGTAACCATGATTTGCGCCGGCGGTCCAGGTCCTATGTAATGGCGATCCCATTCCCAATTCACTCGGCCTAAAGCAGTGCGCACTTGTCTCTTACCGTCATTGGGCCCTTGAGTGTAGTCAGGATATGATTTCCGGGGGTCTTGTACAGGCGTATGTAGCTGCGGAGCAGTGTCAGTACACACCCGCTCTGCTGAATGTGCAAATAGACGTCGGCGCCGGGAGCGCGGAAGGAGACCGAGGTGGAAAAATGTATGCACATACCCCTTCACCATCGTAGCGGTAGGTCACTTTGCCGCCCCTCTTCGCTGAAGGGCCCTCGTCGAGGAACGGATCATATTCGACGCGACAATTCCTCCGCTGTGGCGCCGGAGGAGTTGCCTTGGGCGTCGGGATTGCCGGCTGCAGCTGCTCGACTAGAGACGGAAGAGCCTTCTTCTCCTTCTCCGCCGTTAACACCTCTGCATTGGGCGACGTTGTCGCGGGTTGCGGACTCACATCCGGAGGCGACGAACTCGACGTGGCGGGGGTCAGTTGCGAATTACTATGCGCGGTTGTGGGAATGGAAGTAGTTGACGAAGCAGTGCTGCCTGCCGACAATGCACCCGAGATGTCTCGATCCCGGTCATAGTCGTCGTGCTGCTGTATCCGCACCTTCTCCTTTGCGGCCTTTGCGGCCTGGGCCTTCTTTGCCAGGACCGAGGGGGCAGCGGGAAAGAAGTCGGCATATCCTGCGCGCGACATGTCCGTGTGGGTTATGTCAGGCGTCGCATTTACCGAGGACGTTGCAAGGGAAGTATTAGTAGCACACGTTGCCGGCGGGAACGTGGAAGCGACTGCGGTGAGTATGCGACAGGGCGACCACGACGGGGGAAGACGAGGTCTTGCGCTGGTGCTGGCGCTGGGCGGGGGAAGGGAGGGGTGGACTGGAGAGGGTGCGATGTGTGCGTGTGTGTGACAACAGCGCGGGGGGGGGGGGGAGAGGAGGGAGGGCCGGAGAGGGAGGGCCGGAGAGGGAGGGCCGCGGGAGAGCGCGCAGGAGTGGAGGCGTTGAATGAGCGTTGCCGTCGTCGCAGTTAGGCGATGCGAAGGAGAGAGAGGGAGGTGGAGGGCAGGGTGCGGAGCGGGAGTTGGAGTTGTCGAGCGAGTTGACAGCGCGTCGTCGGGGGTGAAGCTAAACGCGAAGGAAGGGAAGGAAAAATAGCGACGCTGACGGGACAAGGAGGCTGAGGGGAGTGGCGTGGGGGCGACGCAAGCAACGGGGTCCTGGGGAAGCGGCGGTATCAGCAGGCTTTCTTTGCGTGCGAAGGCGGGTTAGCGGAGAGACGAGGTTAAGGCGAGTGTGGCAGGTGAGCAGAGCAGGAGCCACCCGAGAGCGAACAGGATCCAAGCGGTTGAGACGTTTAATATTTTGCGGTCAGCAACGGACGACAGGGGAAGCATCCAGTAGTAAGCATGATTGATTGTATGTATTGTATGTATGTGTGCGTAGATATATCTAGGGTGGAGAGGCGGCTTTGGAGGAGTTTGCTTGCGATTTGCGTTTTTGAATGAGCAACGATCTCCCAGCGGTGTTTTTTTGTGATATGACGGTAAGCAGCTACCCACGGGGTGTCCACTGAAACGCCCGCTCTTGATTGGAGCCGGTGGAGGAGACGGCCGCACGGCAACAGCGTAGATTTCTCGGGTACCGTAGACGAGTCAAGAATGGCCTTTGATCTCCCCCTCTCTATTGTTGCAAAGTGTGGCGCGTGCCTGAAGGTTTTGCAACAAACGTTTGATAGCGCTGTGTTTGTGTTTTAGACGTGCCGAAAGGGATCTTCGGAGGGATCCCTATGGTAGTTATTCGATGTCAAAAAGTCCAGAAGTGGGTTCATGTTTTGTCGGCATAGCACGGCGGGAAGAGAAGGGATCGCAGGTGAGCAACTGTCGATGGATGGATGGTAATCATCCGGTCAACGGCTGCTCCTGATTGCTGCCACCGCACGGGGACGCTGGGTACATTAAGGGTGTATGTAGAGTCGCGTGCATCGTGAAGAGCACGCTGAACACGAGCTATCGCTGAGCACACTACCTAGGTACGCATCTACACACGCAAGACATCTTATACCTAGACATGATCCGTCGATAGCGACCAGCTGCTCCGCTCGGCGCTCCGTCCGACTTTTGGTGTCTCCCCATCAGCCACGCCCTGCATCCTCCCGGCCAACGGCAACAACGGCTTTCACTTTTCCGCACGTGCCACCAGCCCCGACATATCGACTGGCAGAAGTCCCCCAGCCCTCCAACCCAACTCTGGAAGCGCTCCTGCACACATCCCACCGATACCACAGCCATCAACAGCTCGCACGAGTGGCGGGCACGCATCAAGTCGACTCCGGAAATTCGTGCAAATATATGCCCCGCGGACGCACCTGTTCTCGAGGCACACGCGGCCACACCCGTCAGCAAGCACTGCCCTACATGCAAGCACACCGCCCGCCGACCCCACACTCCCACCATCACCATCACCATCACCATCACCATCACCATCACGACCGCCACCGCCACCGCCATTCCCGGAGAGCGAACGAGTGAACGACTGCAGCGCAGCGATATTTCATCCGTGAACGGAGCATGTAAGGATGAACTGTTGTGATCGGACGGGTGAAATGGTTCGGATATCCGAGCATACCGAGCTTCGATGCCGACTTGGAGATTTTGGCTCAGTGCACGTACCTATCACCTCTCCATGGTCAGTTTGCGATCAAGACGTTCTCCGCACCCGCGCTCTTACTAGGTTGACCCACTGCCCACCCCGATGAAGTCCATCGCCGCTGTCCCGCTGGCAAGAACTAGGGGGTTCCCCACCCCTCCTATGCGCCGAGCAGCGATCGCCAGCGAGGCCAAAGTATCTGGAGGGCGTCTCCTGAGGTGGGAACGCTGTGGAGTACGTGTGTGGGTCGTCGCGGCCCTTTTAGCTGTCGAGAATTCCATAGCAATGACACGTCTCAAAGGCTTCCACGTGTTGGTGCCACAAGCTCATCGCGCCGCCCCGCCGCCAAGCCCTCACTCCCAGGCCCAGACCCCAAGTAAAAATCGCGTCCCACCAGCCATCCGCCTCCTCCACCACGATCACCACCTTCCGACAAAAATGAAGCTCCTAACAACCAACTACCTCACCTGTGCGGTCAAAGCCTGCCGAACTTCGCCGTTGTCGTTCCCGCTACACTTCAAAGATGCCGAGCTGGTACAGGAAACGCTCGAGGTGAACCCTGAATTCATCCGCAACATCCTGCCGCGGATCGAGTGGCCTGCGCTGGTTACTACTGCTACCGAGGTGTGTCGGGCTTCGCAGAGATCATTTACGGAGAGGATATGGGTAGGTGGCTGATGGGAAGTACAGCTTGGCTTCACTACGTTGCCCCCCACAAAGCCAGAAGGGGATGGTTTAACGGATGAGTTGGTCGCGGAGCTGCATACCCTACTTATAGAGGTGAATCTCTTTGATGCCGGACGTGGGGACAGGAGCTGATAGAGGGGCGAGCAGACGCAGGTTATGAGCGGGAAGTTGGTGTGCGCTGCTTGTGGTCACGAGTATAACATTCACGAGGGCATCGCGAATTTTTTGTTGCCGAATCATCTGGGTTTGTCTTCTTTCTTGGCTGGTCGGCGGCCCGGATCTATGGCGCTGACGGGTTGTGCATACAGTCTAGAAACAGAAGTAAACGTTTACTATAAAAAATCTCGCGAACTGCGCGATCCACAAACCATCATTATTACCATGCTTTGCCGTTCCACCCAAACGAACATCCAAAATGAAATTTTTGTCCCTCTACCCCGAACCCGCATGAAACCCAAATCCTGCAACCACCACACCGCCAACAAAAGTGCAGCAAAACCGAAAACTCCGAAGCATCCCATGAACAGCCTAAGCTCCCTTCGCGCTTTACCCGCCCCACTTCGTCCCCGCTCCCGTAACTTCAACAGCCACGTTAACAACGGTGCCGATCGTCCAAATGGCAACCAGCGTAACGCCAATACGGCGAGACATCATCCAACTATTCAATGGAACCCACACGAGGAGAACAACCAGCGTCAGAAGCAGTGTTGCGGCACTGATAACAAGTGTACTGGATACTTCGATGTGGTAGACTGGATCACCCTTACTAATGGTCATATACAGTCCGCTGATGCCGATGCCGAGGAGGATATTCAGCATGGGCCCACCAAAACACGCGCTGAGAGCCATCACCGGGAAGCCGAGTCGAGCCACTGTTATGTCCGCGACCAGGTCGCCAAGTGAGTTGCCGACTGCGAAGATAGTGAGACCAAGGATTGCATCGGATATACCGAAAATCACCCCGAAGGCTTTGAGGATCCCCACTACTTCTTCGGCGATAGTAGAGATCCAGGATATGGCTACTATGAACCCGCCGAAGCAGAGGAGGTAGCGGAAGCGCGGTGGTTGCGTTGGTGTCGTCAGTGTGAGGAGTAAGGCGAGGCATATCAACCCAGTAAGGAGCGCGTAGAGGATAGGTTTCAGCAGAGGAGTGTCGGAATCCGCAAATAGAACAAGCACGATGAAGAGCGGCGCAGTGATACATTGGATGGCAACTAGCCAACGATTCCAGTCCTTTGGCGGCGGGTGGGGATCGGAAGCCGTCATCATTGGTGTAGCAATAGTGGTGGTAGTGACGAACGAGCTCGGGCTCTCTGGCGGAAGGACATTATAATGCCCATCGTCGGGCTTGCCATTGTCGGTTGAAGGGCGCTCGGGACCTTCGACCACTGGGAGTGTGATGGTGAGGAAAAAGACGCTAGGTACTGCAACAAGTGCGAATAGTTTCTCTAGGAAAGTCTTATCCGCAAAGCCCTGTAATGTAGGGAAGAACGTGACATAGAGGTGTCCCGGCGGGGGAAAAAGGCCGTACGGCCAGCATCTTATCCGTTTCGCCTGTTGGGCGGGTATGCTCAAAGCGGTCAAAGAGGAGTCCATTGATGACCGGGGAAGCCGGAGCGATGGCGGCGGTGATAGTTGGTCTCCGATCGGCCCCGGAGAATCCGTGATAACCACAGAATCTACATCCGAATCCAAGATCAAAAAGCGCGGTGCCGCTTTTGACAAGGGAGACGGTGGTGCTGAGCCAGGAGGTGAATGTGCCGGACTTGTTCCCGCTGAAGACGGCGGTGCGAGGAATTGTGAGGTATATATCCGCATTCCAGGAGGTCGCCTTACAGCAAATACAGGTGGTAGGTTTTCCTGCTCTGATGCTGAACCTCCGTCGTCCGATTCCTGCACCAAGAGGTCGGGAATTCGGTTGTGGAAATTTCCCACATCGGCCACAGCCTGTGCCGCATCGTTGACGGACACAGCTCGTAGTCTGCCCGGCGATCCTGTCGTCGGCCCCAAGAGTGAGTGCGGAGTGTGGCGGGGATCCGTCGTATCCTCCGAGTCGCCAAAGTTCGCCACTGGGTTGGGTTCAGAAAGTGAATGCGCGGCGGCTATTGGCTCATCAGAATACCTCCTAAGGTGTATCTGCCTGCCCCGAAGATTCTTGGTCTTCTCGAGAGAATTAAGGACAGCCCGGAATTCCAATGCACCGACAAGCGATGGCCTAATCGTATGCATCGTTGCAGCTGTTAACCGTCTCTCCATCCCAGGTCGACTATTCCTCACGTTATTGCTCAACTCGGCGTATTCACGCTCTTCCCGCTCTTCTTCGTCTTCTTCTTCTTCCGCGTCTCCCCCGGGTCCGCTCTCCAAGGCACGGAAATCGTGTAAACTACCATCTTCTTGATCCATCTCGCCAACACCCCCGTCTTCGTCATCTTCCTGCACCAGAAGATCTTCCTCCTCTGGCGCAGTGTAATGCTCCCTGGCGCGTCGTTCCTTGCGTCTTCTACGCTTCTTGCGTCCAGCCATCCAATGCCAGCCGATAACGAAGGCCACGTAAAGCAAATAGAACACGACCATCAAAACACATTCCCACATTTTGATCTTGCCATCCGCAAGGAAATACAGACTGAAGAGGACAGCCACCGCAAAGAACGAGACGTCGCGAATGAATGATTTCCGGCCGACTTTAAATGGGCGGACGATGGCCATGGAGCCGGCAACAACAGCGGTGATGAAGCATGCGGCGCCTATGAGCTCACCAATAGCAAGCGAGCCGGAATTAATCTTCATCGCGGCAAACGTGCTGAAAACATCGGGCGATCCGTTACCGAAGGCGAGGAACGTGACACCCGCCATACTTTCGGACATGCCGAGGATGGTCGCGATGGTGGAGAGGTTGACGCAAAAAAAGTCGCTCGCGGCGATACCGATAGTCGAGAACAGAATTCCGAGCCATGATGCCAGAATAAGGAGCGCCACGCCTCTCCTGCTTCCGAAGCGACAATAGTAAAGATCGAGGTAATCGAAAAGGCCAACCCGCTCTTCAAGGCAGTATTTGCGGACGAATGCACACTTGTCCTTGGATCTATTCACATTACGACACTGTCGAAGTCAGCGTTGCCAACGATGCACAGGCACAGGTGGAGATGGAGTCCGGTGCAGTCCAACGTGCCTCGTTCTTCTTGTGGTTCTCTGAAGTCGAATGATGGAACTTCGGATTCCGAGGCGACAACCGAAAAAACGGCCCTGACGGTGGGGTGTTGGCCGGGGCGCGATCGATGATTTCGGTCAAGAGTTTATTTGGCCGGTGCACTCTCTTTGCCTCGGCAGTCGCTGCTACTAGTAATAACAGCAGCGCCGCGAAGGCGAGTAGCTTCACCGCAGGAAGCTGATGGAAAAGCCTCATAGTGGTTGGAGTTGTATTGCGGGGGAACGATGAGTATCTTATCTGTTGAGCTGTAGTAGTTGACAGGGAGTTCGCAGAACAGAACGCGGAAGAGCAGAAGTTGGGTGTGGGCTGTTGGGCATCTCGAGCTCTTCCAGGAGCTGTGGGAGATTAGAATGGGCGAAGAGGTATGGGCAGAGTATTTGTAGCCGGATAGGATGATGGATGCTCCAGTCAATATCCTGTCTGGTGCAAAAGTGGTACATGTACTTTGCATGTATGACAAGGCCCGTGGAACCCCCCGCAAGTTTCAACCACACTAGTTACGACTGCGTGCACAGCCTCACTCTCGTCCCAAGCGCCACGCTTGCATATCCCTCGATCTGAAGCCTGCGAGTGACACATTGTGAGCGTGGGATGTAGAGTGCATTACATATTGGAACTTGACAAGTTTAGGGCCGATCGTCAAAATTGCCACCTCTCTTGCGCCTCCGCTTCGGGTATGCAGTCTTTTCGACAAATCTCCAGCTATGAAAGTGCTACCCACTATAGACTACATACAGTATGTAGTTACTCTGGCCGAGAGAAGAGCACAATTGCTGAATCGTGTACCGATGCCCTTCGTTGAGGATTTGTAGAACATTATCATGGTGCGGCAAGATTCACCCAACAGACACCCATCGATCAGCGGTGGATCGGCTCGATTTATGTGGGCGGAAGCGTTCTTCACAGATGCATCCGGGGGAGGTGTTTTCCTCCTTCTCCTGCGTAAGACGGGTGAGCGGACGGGAAGGGGTCTCGTTTAATTCATATGTTTGCAGCATATGTAGAAGCGTGCGGAATGATGTAAGGTCTTTCCTCATGGTCCAATGTTCCTAGGTCTTATTTATAAAGCGGAAGTTATTCACAGAATTCACGTGCAGTGAATTCGTTGACTGTAAATTCTACATACGTATGTCGATCCCCCTCCGCCGCTGCCGCCCGGGGAGGCAGCCTTCGGATGGAGAGAAAACCCAAAAAATTGTATCAGCCCGAGAGTACATTACTTGTTTTATGTAAGGATTAGTTAACTAAATGGTCACTCAAGAATGCATGCCTGCTGCACAGTCATCGCAAAGTCTCGCTCGCTTAGGTCACTACATGAGCCGCAGACTATTACCACTTGTTTCTGACATTCCCACAACTTTCATCCTGGTCCACTGAACGCGACGAGCTTTACCGGCGACGCGTCGAGCGACATCCTCCACCTGTACAACTTTCCTTTCTGAAGGCAACAATATAACTTCCAGTTTAAATACATAACGATAGAAAGACCCTCTAACTCCATAATGGCGAGCCCCAAAGGCAAACGCCGCGAAACCTCCACACCCGTCCGGACTACAAAGATCCCACTCAACGATGATTCCGCCGAGAAAGCGAAGCGGGTGAAAGAGCGTGGTCTACTGCAATCTGTGCAGAGGCGCAAGATGATGTCTGCTGGTTCCCCTGGTTCTCGTAGACAGACTATGGGATCGGAAGGTTTATCACCCAAGACTCCCAGGGACATGGGCGGAATGGACGTCTTCACGCCTGGAAAGAGGCTCCAGATCATGGCGAATTTCGAGGAGATGATGAAGATGGCTACCGATAATGTGAGCGCTCGCGCGACGGTAATAAGGCGTGTGTAGAGTGGGACATCGTCATACTAACGCACACGCCTGTCACTAGAAAATCAACGCCGCAAACTCGTGGGACTTTGCGTTGATCGATTACTTTCACGACATGAGTCTGCTGAAGGAGGGCGATAGTGTCAATTTCCAGAAAGCGAGCTGCACGTTGGACGGATGTGTGAAAATCTACACTAGCAGAGTCGATTCGGTCGCAACCGAGACAGGGAAACTGCTCAGCGGACTGGCGGATAGTAACGCGCCAAAACGTAGGGGCAGAGGGGTGGGCGAGGAGGGAAGTGACGAAGAGGAAGACTCCGACGACGAAGGCAAAAAGAAGCCCAAGAAGAAGGTATCTTGGAGCGATGCGCAATTCGATATAGTATACTAACTACTACAGGCGCAACGCTCCTCTGAGGCAACGCTTGCCAAGGACTTCGCTCAACTTGCAGTTAAGAAACTCGAACTGGAATTCACGGTCGACCCTCTGTTCAAGAAAGCTACGGCAGATCGAGATGAAGGCGGTGCCAAGGGTCTTCTTCTCAATAATCTCTCTATTGATTCGCACGGCCGAATAGTGTTTGATAGTAGTGAGACCGATGAGGAGAAAGGCGAGACGGATGGAGGTGATGATGGGGGCAAAGCCGAAGAGGAAGAAGTACCGGATGAACCAGCCGAGATTGCAAGCAAACTCAGCGACCTCAAGAGCAAATTCTTCCCAGACCTCTCCATACTGGACAGACAGGAAGTTTGCCCATCTCTTAAGAATTTCGATCTGAATAGCTCCGAGGGGCTGGAGGTACCATTTCTCAGGGGCCTAGAAGATCGCGACAACGGAAAGCAAGCAGACAGCCCAGAAACTAACAATGACGGAGATGACGTTGGCGACGTTGGGGATGATATGGCGATTGGGTTCGACGACGGATATGGTATCGGGGCTGACATGGCATTCGGCGAAGGGGGGGAGGCATGGGCCAACGAGACCATAGCTGATGTGGCGAATCGCCTCCTGAGCCCATCGAATCGACCGCTCTTGGGGATTGGAGGACCGGATAACGATGAAGATAACTCCGAACGCGATGGCAGTCGGTTTATCGGCTTCAACAGTGGACGTGAGGAGATTCTCAGTTACTTCGATGAGAGAGTGGGGACGAGCTGGGCGGGGCCGGAGCACTGGCGGATCCGGAGGATCAAAGACAGCTCTAAACCAGCAAATGTGGTGCCCAGAGTTCGAAAAGTGAAGGAGCCCTTTGAGATCAACTTCTTGGACCCCACAGCGGATGCTCCAGACGAGCTGTTTGCTCCGCCTAAACTAGCCCACACGATCAACCTGCCCAAGAAAGACTGGGCTAGAAAGTCTCGGAACCTTTTACCCGACGACAAACACTTCGATTCCCGCCGGCTCACTCGTCTGTTCCTGAAGCCATACGCTAGTGTCTTGCGGAGGAAGGCAGGGCCAGACAACATACCCCCTCAAAACGACGAGTCGCCAGAGAACATGGATGAAGACTACTGGGCCAGAGAAAACATGGCAGGAGAAATCCAAGCTTCATCGACCCCCGACCCCCAGGGCGATTACAATGCCGATTTCTTTCACGATGGTCGTCTCGAACTTCCTATTGGCCCAGGTGGGGACGATGATGAGGCTTTCACAGATGCGAGAGAAACCTTTTCGCCAGGTACCGACGGCGCCGCGGCACCCGCCGAAGGTGCTGAGCCACAACCTGGGAACCCTTTCTCCACCCAAACTTTAGACTTCGGTTCACAGCTGGTCACCCAGAATCGTCGCGTGAGACCGGATTACGTCCAGTACGCACGTGCGGCAAAGAAGGTCGATGTGCGAAAGTTGAAGGAGAACATGTGGACCGGCCTCAAACTCGCACCTATACCCGGCCAAGATCCAGATGATGTCAGTCCCCTCTTCTGTCTTGTGGTAACTCTTGACTAAGACTTTTCATTCCTTCAGTCCATGCATTCCGAAGCGACCACTCCCGATCCCTGTGAAGAACCCCGCAAATTCACAGAAGTCATAAACGATCTCAGTGCGGTGTATCCCCAGAAGGTGATGTCCGAGATCAGCACGAGCTACTGCTTCATCTGTCTCCTGCACCTAGCGAACGAGAAGGGTCTCGTCGTCGAGGAGTCGGGAGGTTCTTTGCAGGAGCTGATCATCAGGAAGGATCCCGATGCGAAGGAGGTCAATGCTTGTTAATGCCGGCACCGGACGCGTACGTGTCACTATTGTTTTAGGTTTTGTGATAAGTGTGGTGATGGTGGGGATTTGGCAGATTGGGATCCGTCCTTTCGTTTCCCCAACTCGTGATGGAGTTTGTTATAGATGAGTTTTCTATGTGGACAGACGTGAACACGGAGAGTGACGACCAAATCAAGTGGCATTTGAGAGATCGATTGCCTATTCCCCCACCTATCAATAGCTCCATGAGCCTTTGGTACGATCCACCGCCTAGCTAGGTATGTAGGTACCACTCGGGTTGAAAACTGCATATCTACAGATGCACAATGTATCTCTAGCGCCAGCCAGCAGGTTCCGCCTGTGCCACCCGCGAAGGAAAGCGTTGAGCAGCTTCACGAACATACCCAAGTAACGACGACGCGGGCATATCAACCTCTCTGGGGATCTACCAGGATAGCCATAACACTCCATCAATTCTTATTATTGTGAAAGGTACGATGTAGAGTAAATGAGTGACTGTCGTTCGCACTTATTATCATCATACCGCCCTAGTCATGCCCAAAGTATTATAAATATTATCACTCGCAAATAGTGGATAACATCACACGGCAACAGGGCGACCCCTCCAACAAGGAAGCAACACCCTGGCCCGGAATTTGGCTAGATTCCCAGCTCACGCTGTAAGAGCACGCCGTCAGGCTAAAGAAGGGGAGGAACGCTATGAGCTGGCTCCGCCGGCTCACGGGGCATACGAGTCCATCACCAGTTAACTGCCGGAAGGTCATGACGGCCTGCGTCCGATCGGCCGCGATGTTCGGCTCGGAGTTGTGGTGGAAGGGCGACCGGGCGCAGGGCGCCGTCGGGCGGGCGAGCGACCTGCAGACGATAGTCAACCCGGAAGCCCGCGCAGTAGCGGCTGCTCCGAACATGCAACCTAGGAGCGCTGACAATGGAGTCGGGCCTCAGACCGGCGGCCATCCAGCTGGAAAACAGACGGCGGCGGTTTGAGCAGCGGCTGCTTAGTCTGCCGAAGGGCGACCAGGCCAGAGAGGCCGTGGGCGTCGCATCGGTCATCGGGAAGTGGCTGGAGTCCGCCCGAGGATACTCGGGCAGGATGGAGAATACGATCCTGCTAGAGGATCCGGAGGCGTTCGACGCGGTTGAGCTGGTGGAGGCGAGGCTTCGGCCAGGGCGGAGGCGGAGCGCCCCCAGCCAGGTATCGCCATCCTCACGGACAGGTCGTGAGTCGACAGCGGGGCGGTGGGATACGCGGTCGCGTGTAGAGTGGGCGGCGCTGGGAGATTGGATCTAACCAAGCGGCAATCCCCCCGGAAAGAGTCACGATCTTCATGGACGCCCAAGCCGCCATCAAGCGCATGGCGTCGGAGGATCCCGGCCCCGGACAGAAGTATGCGATCCAAGCCAGGGAGCATATCGCGACGCCGCGGTCAGCCAGGCCGAACATCACCGTCGAAATCCGGTGGTGCCCAGCCCACAAGGGCGTCCCAGGGAACGAGGAGGCCGACGAGTGGGCCAAGCTTGCGGCAGAAGACCCCGACGCCCGTGGGGTAGAGTTACGCAGACCGATCCAGCGAGCGACAGATACCCCCCGCACACCCCAAGCAGGAGACCTCGGAGAAGAAGTGGGCCGAAGATCGGTGGCTGAATCATCGGCAGGAAATACAAGCTGCCTAGCAAGCAGCAGCCGGATGGGACGGTGGCTGGTAGTGACAAGAGGCTCGCCTCCAGGCTCTACCAGCTGAAGACGGGCCACAGCCTCACTGGCCAGACCTGAAGGGAGCGAAGAACCAGCCCACCGTCAAGTGCCGGTGGTGCCCGTACAGGATCCAGACGACTTCAAGAACTGCCCGCACAAGAAGGCCCAGCAGAAGATCCTGTGGGCGGAGGTGAGAAGGGAGACCGGGAGGGCAAGGACCGGCCCAAGATCCGGGACCACTTCGGACAAGAGGTGCAGCAGGCGGTCCTGGACTACTTCTCCACCATGGATGTGGGGAGACGAGTCCCGAACACAGACCAGTTGAGGAAGACGGCCAGAGTGAGGCGTCGGAGTGGAGCTCCGGGAGCAGCAAGAGAGGGCAGAAGAAAGGAGGCTGGAGGCCGAGGAGGCGGGGGCTGAGGTTAAGGAACGACTGCAGTCCCTCCTTCATAGCCTCGACAGAAGAGGGGTAGGCAGTTTCTTTTGTCTTTCCTATAATTTCCTTGGCGCGCCTCACCCTTTCGGGACATGCCTGGGCGGAGGGCAAAGGGGAGCAACAATGAGCCACCGGCAGACTGATCGAGGTTGGGGCGGACAGTGGACGGCGCGCATTGATGTCGCACTCAATTAATGATAAAAGAAAAGGGCTTGAGTACATAAGATATGCTCGCAGAGAACACGGCCAGCATTCATCACGTCGTGACCACCAGCCGTATCTTTGCAATAATGAACAAGAAGCATATAAAAGTCGATTGATACCGACCCAAGGAACTGCTGCTTATTCGGCACCTCTCGTGGAGCCAATGGCACGAGAGCATTACATCACTATGGAAAGTCTGTGACTCGTGACTCCGTAAAATTCGTAGAGTAAGTACAGAGAATTGAAAAAAAGAAACAGTGGACCCGCAAAAAGAACCCCGAAAACCGTAAGAAACCCTTGAAGAGAAGAAACAAAGGAACAGAGGAATGAAAAAGTCGCAGACTACAAAACAATCCCCTTTTTTCGCTACCTCCGTACGCGTCCCCAGACAAGAAAATTAAAGGAGTCTCCATACAAGAGCACGCATAAGGAAAGATACCCATCCTGGCCCCGTACGAATTCTACTTCTAACTCCCTATTCCCAAGAACAACACAGGTTTAGTCGACCTCCTCGACGGTAGGACCGTCATCAGAGGCACCAGGAGGTCCTCCAGCACCACCAGGGAAACCACCACCAGGCATTCCGCCGGGCATGCCACCACCGGGAGCTCCACCCTGGCTCTGGTAGAACTTCATCATGATGGGGTTCGCAATACCCTCGAGCTCTCGCTGTTGAGACTCGAACTCGTCCTTGGTAGCAGTAGTGTTGTTGTCCAACCACTCAACGGACTCGTCGATGGCCTTCGACAGCTTGGCCTTGTCGTCAGCGTCGAGCTTGTCGCCGACCTTCTCGTCACTGAGAGTGTTGCGGAGAGAGTAGGCGTAGGACTCGAGAGAATTTTTGGCCTGGATACGCTCAGCTTCGGCGGCATCCTCTTCCTTGTACTTCTCAGCCTCAGCCAACATGCGCTCGATCTCCTCCTTCGAGAGACGGCCCTTGTCTAGCAAAAAGGTTAGCAACTGTTTTCAACAACCGAATATATAGCGCAGGAAATATTTACCGTTGGTAATGGTAATCTTATTGGTCTTTCCAGTACCCTTCTCAACTGCGGAAACGTTGAGAATACCGTTGGCGTCAATGTCGAAGGTAACCTCAATCTGGGGAACACCACGGGGGGCGGGGGGGATGCCAGTAAGTTCGAACTTTCCGAGAAGGTTGTTGTCCTTGGTGCGAGCACGCTCACCCTCAAAGACCTGGATCAAGACGCCAGGTTGGTTGTCCGAGAAGGTGGAGAAGACCTCGGACTTCTTGGTAGGGATGGTGGTGTTGCGCTTGATCAACGCAGTCATGACACCACCAGCGGTCTCAATACCGAGCGACAGAGGGGCGACGTCGAGAAGAAGAATCTCCTGGGTCTTAGAGGAAGTGTCTCCGGTAAGGATAGCAGCCTGAACAGCAGCACCGTAGGCAACAGCCTCATCGGGGTTGATGGACTTGTTGGGCTCCTTGCCGTTAAAGAAGTCAGAGACGAGCTTCTGGATCTTGGGGATACGGGTGGATCCTCCGACCAAAACGATCTCGTGGACGGAAGACTTGTCGATCTTGGAGTCACGGAGAACGCGCTCGACGGGCTCCATGGTGGAACGGAAGAGGTCCTGGCAAAGCTCCTCAAAACGGGCACGGGTGATGGAGGTATAGAAGTCAACGCCCTCGTAAAGCGAATCGATCTCAACCGACGTCTGGGCCGAAGAGGAGAGAGTGCGCTTGGCGCGCTCGCACGCGGTGCGGAGACGACGAAGGGCACGAGCGTTGCTAGTCAGGTCCTTCTTGTGCTTGCGCTTGAACTCCTGAACGAAGTGGTTGACAAGGCGGTTGTCGAAATCCTCACCACCCAAGTGAGTGTCACCAGCAGTGGCCTTAACCTCGAAGATACCTTCCTCAATAGTCAAGAGAGACACATCGAAAGTTCCACCACCAAGGTCGAAGATGAGAACGTTGCGCTCGCCGACGGTCTTCTTGTCGAGACCGTACGCGATAGCGGCGGCGGTGGGCTCGTTGATGATACGGAGAACGTTGAGACCGGCGATCATACCAGCATCCTTGGTAGCCTGACGCTGGGAGTCGTTGAAGTATGCGGGGACGGTAACAACGGCGTTGGTGAGCGTTCCTCCGAGGTAAGCCTCAGCGGTCTCCTTCATCTTCGACAGGACCATCGACGAGATCTCCTCAGGGGTGAACTCCTTGGTCTCTCCCTTGAACTCAACCTGGATGACTGGCTTTCCGATCTTGTTGATGACCTTGAAGGGGAAGTGTTTCATGTCCGACTGCACCTCAGCATCATCGAATTTCCGTCCGATCAATCGCTTGGCGTCAAAGACGGTGTTGTGACTATAGGAAAAAGGCAGTGTTAGTAACCGATCATGACAGACGGGTCCAGTGGAGATATTATAATGGAATAACTTACGGGTTCATGGCGACCTGGTTCTTCGCCGAGTCACCAATCAGACGTTCCGTATCAGTGAACGCAACCTATTCAGCAGAGCATCATTGTCAGTACCATTTTTCTTTATTTTTTTATAATGGGTTAATCAATCCGATCAATCAAGCTAGTGATGCTTGTTGGTATGATGGGGATGGTGGGGCAATGGTGGGGCAACAGTCATGCTGCAAGCGCCAAAAAAGGGAGATATGACAGGGAAGAAAACAAAGAGCTACTTACGAATGATGGAGTTGTTCGGTTTCCCTGGTCATTCGCAATGATCTCAATACGGTCATCTCTGAAGACACCCACGCAGGAATAGGTGGTTCCCAAATCGATACCAACAGCGGCCACCATGTTGAAAATTGTTGTAGTGATTGTAGTATTAGACGAGGCAGGGGGTTGGAGGAAGAAGAGAATTCGTTCGTAAGTGCGCAGGGAAGAAGTTTGTGTGTTGTGGTTGTTCGTGTGTGATGTTGAGAGAAGAAGGAGAGGAGGGAGTGCTTTGGTGGATAAGGATTTATAGATGTGGTGGGGGGGAAGGCGGATTGCGGCTTTTGCTTTGGTGGGGGGGGGGTTGTTGGGTTTGCTGTCTGAGGCAGGAACGCTGTAGCACACGCTAGAAAGCTCCATAAGAATCCATGATCTTCCACCGCCTGCGCGCCGCTTCCAGCAACATCGACAACATAAAAAATGCACATACCACTCCCGCTCTCGAGCTTATCATATTATGTAATTCCCCATCACATTCTGCACCGCAGCTACACCGCATTCGATAAATGTTTTGTTCTCTTCTGTTAAGGGCGTCGGCGGGCGGAGGGAGAAGTCGTTAGCCGCCGGGGATGGTCCGTGCACGGCAAATACTTCCACTGCATTCCGCAAGTGACGTAAGAGCCGCATCAAGTATCTAGAGAGCTTCTAGATACATATTCGCTGCTCAAGTGAATCCTTGCAAGGCACTCAACGCAGCGATACGCAGCAAAAGTCCCCAGCCCCACTCAGCCTACTTGGCAGCCGTATCCATTTGCCACTCTGGAGCTCTGGATAGAATGCTCGAGAAAACTCTACACGTTTCTACATGCCCCAAGAGTGCGAGAGGGGAGTTAGTTAACGCTGGACCTTTAGCTACGTGGAGACGCCACTGATGGATTAGGGTATCATTTAACGGTGAAATAAACGCACCTAGGGTGTGGCCTCAGGCACAAATCAAAGGCACAAATCAAAGGCACAAACCAACCGCACAAACCAACCGCACGAAACCGAACAGCGCTTACTGTTGACATGGGATGCAGCCTTAGGATACCAGCTCTAGATACATGTGTCCCTGACACGTGAAGCCTCATGACACAACACTCGTTTTGTCAGCCACGCTCATGGAGTCGATGAGTGTAGCGACGACTGGCGATTCTGTCATGACCTGCTCTGGTTTACTATTGCTCTTTTTTTGGTTTATTCATTACCCGTACGCGACCTGTCCTCCCCGTCTACTGTCCGCGCAATGGCCAACTAATCATCGGTGCATGAGAGCCGATGCCCTCTGTGTGTTAATGGAAGACAACAGGTTGGAGGATTGTTGAAAGTTACACGAAAGGCACGTCTGCGCCGCCGCCCGGGAATCCGCGATCTGACGCATTAGAGCAGTGGGTAGCACCACCCGGATATCACTCAGTTAGAACCACCTTATGGATGGACTTGATTGAAGAAACAAACAAAAGGCCAGTGTACATAGATATGTAGTAAGGACCTTTTGCAAACAACTGCACACATAAATCCACTAGCAGAGGTGGTGAATTAGGGATAGTTCGTGCGGGAATGAACGTAGCTTTTTGCGAATGGCCTGCCCAATATCATGAAGGCATGCACGATAGGCTTAGAGTTTGTGACACCAGGTGCGCAGCCGCAGATAAAACCCCTTCCTCAACACCAGCTCAGAGTCCCAAGAGATGAACGATCCTGACCCCTTTCAGCGCGAGCCCGCTGTGGCGTCTTTGTGATGTGGTGGTGGCGGTCGGGGGTGTTTGAGGTAAAGGTACTCACGATGGTTTTTTTTTCGGCTTTTTGCCTTGACCCAAATTTTTGGTGTTGTTGTCTCGCACCAGCCATTAGTCAGCCGACTCAAAACCCGTAACTACCCTATTTCGCTGCGCTGGGTAGAGTGGTGCCGAGCCCCGCCGCGCTAGTCTAAGTTTGTGTAAATATCAAATGCGAACTTTTCCTAAATCGAACTAGCGTAGACAGCTGCATTGAAAGAGCAAATCATCCTAGACTAAGTAGATACGTAGATACGTTGATGTCCGTTGTGACACGCTTAAGAAACGCCAAGAAAACGTTGGAATCAACGGGCTATCTACAGCGTGTTGGGATTAATCACAATCGACTTCGCTCATCATCTAAAATAATTCCCGTAGCCCCTCCTCGTGTCGTGAATTTAAAGACTCGACTCTGAGCACTTGCTCCGTTCAATATTCTGAAACGACAAGTTTTTGATTTCAAGCATCAAACGTTTGACTTTTCGACACGAGTTGAAATCCAATACTATCACCAAGTGGCATCTATTTTTAACTACGTGTTCAGAAAAAGGGTGGTCGTATGACGGTCTTCTGACTATGTATTTTTTTTACCCCCCTTTTTTCTCAAGGTACTTACTTACCAAGTGACACTCCAAAAATTACTTTATCGTGGTAGAGGACTGACGAAAGCTATTATAATTCCTGGTCACGGCAGACACCCGATACATCAGATGTCAAATATCATTTACGAGACCGAAGAGCGAGGATACGCGAATTACTCGCGAGTGATGGGACTTGAAGGTGATATCGATCAGGGTTGGTGAACAGCAGGGCAATAGAATAGCTTGTCTTCACTTATGCACTTAGAAAACTTATATAACAGAAAAAGCCTGTATCTACAGTTCGTCTCTGGCCGCCCCCTCCTTTTCATGCCCACACACTGCTGGTGTGCCGACCTCCATACGATAAACGCATTTCTCTGCCTCGACGACATTGCGGATTTCATTCTCGGCAGAGCAGTACAGCTCGACACCGACACTCCTCTTGGGGCCGTTCCAGCACTGCTGTCCGTTGTCATATCCCAGTGCCATGCCACTAAGTGGCTCCTCGTGGCTCTCCTCCCAGCTGCTCGCAAACACTCCAGCTGCCTCACTCTTCGAGGTCTCATCGGCAATGTCGATCCGAGAGAAGGTACCCAGTGAGGTCTTGGAGTTATCCTTCCGCGAAATCTGGGTTGCCTTCTCCATGAAACATAGCTCGTATTTGTACTCGCCAAATTCGCGGGATATGCATGTGCCCTTAAGAGAACGGAAGACACCAGATGGACCCATATCGGCGGCGAGGTCCTTCTCAAGCTGCTCGAGGTGCTTCTTGACTTTCGTTTCCTCGCTTTGGGCTGTTGTGAGTGCGGCGCGGGCGGCTGTGACGGCAGCGTTTTCGGTGCCATCGGTCTTTTGGGGTGCCAGCATTCCATTCGTGACAAGGTATTCACGGAGCTCTTTGGTTTTGGCGCTGAGCCAGTCGCGAGCGGCGGGAGGAAGATAATTGGTGAGCTGGTATACTGTGCGGCCATGTTAGCTCGAGAAAGCCCTCGAGAGGGGGACCATACGTTTTGACACATCCTCCTCCTCAGGGCCAGCAAGCTCATCCCAGTTCGTTTCCTCATCCAATACCGCATTCAAATCCATGTCCTCGGCCGGATCCCGCTTCTGCTCCTCATCCGCAAGATACTCTTCCCACGACCTGACAGCACGTTTGACACCTTCGTCGTTGAAATTAGGGTTGTACTCTTCCTTCAGCAACCTCAACACCGCTTCCGCTCTCTCCAACCGCTCCTCAGCGATATCCCTCTCATCCTTAACTTTCGCCAACAACTTCCGCAGCTCCTCCACCTTCTCCTTCGCGACCTGCGTCACACTCACCCTGCTCCCTGGCTTTGGGGGCTTCACAACCCTGTTTCTCTCCCTCTCCTCCGTCTCCTTCAACTTCTTCTCCAATTCTCTAACCTTAAGCGCATTCGCCTGCACCTTGATCTTCGTAGAGGCGACGTTATCCTCGATCTCGTTCTTGAGAACTTTCGCCTTCCTCACCAGCTCCTTCCTTGCCTTCGCCGCCTTGCTCCTCCTCGCGTCCCTCTCCGCGGCCATCTTCCTCGCTGCATTTCCAATTTCCTTACACTTGCTTGGACACGACGCGCCGCCCACATCGTCCGCCTCGTCCGACCCATCACAACAGATGTCGTAGTCGCAGATCCCGTCGTTGACCCTAGAATTAGGAAGATACGCTGGCGTGTGCCCCTTATTACGGCAGTAGAACCCCGGGATCGCGATGTCCTTGTGCGAGAGGCTCGCGCACGCCGAAGTGCCGGGCTCGTCCGAGCCGTCGGGACAGTCGCAGAAGTCATCGTTTACACGGCAATAAGGGATTTCGATGGACGGGTGGGTGAGACATTTGAATGTTTGCGAGTTTGAGGGGGTATAGAGCTTTGCATCTGGTGTTGTGTGGTTAATCGCAGGAAGGAACGGGAAGATGAACTGTCGGTGGGTGTACCTTCTGGGGATACTCCGCGTGGGATTGTGGTGGCTCGGGAAAGTGTGAGAAATGTTACTAGCAGCAGCTTTTGCGGTAACATTTTTAAGGTTACGATTGCTTTTGAACAGGCGGAATTGATTCTATCTCCGGAAGCGCGGGAGGTTTCGAGTGAGGGAGGGAGGTGGCTTGATTGTCGCTTGAGGACAACTGTAAACTTGGGCCGCTCCCCTGTCGAGATCTAAGATCATCCCAAAGAGCTACATATAGACATAACAGTAATGCATAGACGCGAGTAGATTTTAATTGGATACCTCGTATTGTGTACAAGGGCTCAAACACAAACGGTCTCGATAGCTAATGATCATATGTATTCGCCAAAGCTCTCCCCCAAAACCCTAAATCCCAAGAAAGCGACCGGCCCTACAGCACCTGCTTCTCGCCGCCTGCAGCAGTCAGTCTGTCCAGGTGAGCCAGATCCAGCGACAAAAACTCCCTCTTGTTCTTCCAAGCCACCTGGGTCTCCGCAAATCCATCGCTCTCGGAGGGAGGTGGGGGGGGATCGGTGATTTTGGTGATCAAATAGGCAGTGCTTGCTTCCGCAATGCCGTAGATCAAGACACCGAGAAGTGGTACCTTGAGAATGAGGTAGAAACCAACACCAAATCCTACCCATTCATGAGCTGAAGTACGTTGGTAAGTAAACCTAGGACCATAGACAAACCAAAGAGGAGGCCCTGTCTGTCACGGAACCAGCGCTTCTTCTGCTCCTTGGTGAAATGAATCCGGGAAAAGTAGGGCTCCAATAGCTCACGCATCAAGCTCCGACTTGCGAAGAAGCCTTGCAACACAACCACCATCCACCGCTTTGGGAGGATGAACCCGCACGCGAAGACGACTGCTGCTGGCTCGGGACCAACAGCGTCGTTCAGGGAGTAGAAAGATGCCACGGGCAGGACGAAGCTGGCAACCAGTTAGCACCTTTCTACAAAGCAGGGAACAAGTACACCAATTACACTCACGGTCCGATGTAAGGCACAAATGTAAGAAGATATATTCCCATCGAGGTCGCGGCGCGTTTAGCATACCGTTGCACGAACAGGAACACGTTTCGATAAACCGATTTCTTGTCCTTCGGTGGGCCTCCTGTAACTTGTTCACTGCCCCCATAGCGATTTAGGTTTAGATAGTACATCGGCCTCAACGTACTCGGATCTTCTGATTCATGCTTCACAATATACGTGCGATCAACCCATTCAAGCGACTCCATGAACCTGTTTCGCGAAGATTAGTTGGATTGCTCGCTTGACAACATCCGGAAGCACAAACATTTTATCCATCGCAGGACTGACGAAGCGCATGGCACTCATCAAAAAAAAGGGCAGCTGTAGCACGCTCTTCTCGACGAAGGACAAGCCGGACAGCATCCTCTGGTCCCATTGCGACGATCTCACGTCGATAGCGAATCCCAAGAAAAAAAATAGAACGCGGACAATCAAAATCGGTATAGCGATGACCATACGGATGGCAATGCCAGCGGCAACAGCGATCGCAGCTTGTTTGTAAAGCGTAGTGTTGAACAGTCGGGGATTCTGGAGAGCTCGGTAGGCTTAACCACGGGATATCATCAATTAGGTATCCGGGAATAGATAATCGCGGGGAAGTGGGATGGCCATACCGCCCACAAGAGTGAGCTGGGCGCCTCTTATAATCGCATTTGGATCAAGATTCGACATGTAGGAAGATGGTGAGAATTTGGGTGGAAGGAAGTGGGAGCTCAGCGAGCTGATAATGGAAAAGCAGAGTTGGTATGGCAGCGAATGGATGCGGTCATCACCGAGATCGCCAGCAGTTCACAGTAACAGCATTAAAAAAAAGCAAAATGTATAAATAAGTACAGTTAGTCCAATGAGCTCTATATTCTTGATTCGATTTCTTATCCTCTTCCTCTTCTACATGAAGACAAGGTTTTGGTGCATGTTGGATGTCACCCTTCCTTATGTGTGGCCCCAACCCTCTACTCACCGAAACGCACTCGGTATAGCCCTCAAATAGCGGCTCCACTCCGAAATAACTTCATTGATCACCACCTGTGTTACAAGTCACAACTCGAACGCCAACAAACAACCCCCCTCTTTCTTACCCTAGAGGTGTCCGAAACCTTCCTTCTCACTTTAGTTCCTCTTTTCCCTGCCTCTACCCTCCCTTTCCATACCCATCAACACCGCCACCAGTCTCCTCCCACCAGAGCCTGTCCATTTGCTCCTTGTTTCCCGACGCTGCTACGCTCTTTTACGACAACACACTCTCTTTCTGCATCTGCTAAGACCATTCACTTGCCGCCAAAATTCCGCTCCCAATGAGAAGCAAGAAAAAGCGCTCTTCCGAAAACATGAAGGCGAACGTGAAGTTAGGTGACGAATCTCCCCCAAAGACAACCACCCTGAGGTCACCCTCTGTGGGAGAACCATCTGGCAAGAAGGAGCACTTTCCACCTGTTCGGGATCGCCAAGCTTACACAGGGAGCAACTACATCCCCGCCACTGTTAACACACCCACGACGCCACGGAGACCCTATGTTCCCGCCCCTCTGTGGGAGATACATGGACCACCGACAGTTGCAACAGCGCCTGGTCGAAATTGCTTTGCTTCTACGCAGTCTAACCACATAAGGGAGCTGGAGAAGCATTGGAGGAACATTGGTAGTCAACATGCGGCTACTCCGAGACTAGGGAACTGGGGCTCCCCCGAAGCATGTAGGTGAAGCTGTGAATTCCAAGCTTCCCCGTCTCGACCCTTTTTGGCGGCTTCGGTGGGCAAACTAACAGGGTCTGTCTTTCAGTGAATTCACTTGTTCCTTGGAATACCCAGACAAGCAGTCCCATCCGAATGGGCACACCAACTCAGCAAGGCGTACCCTCCCACGGCTCACTGGTTTTAAGTCCACAGGCACGCCGTCAGAGTGTCTCGAGTGGGTCGGGTACTACAACCGAAAATACATCCTCGTGGACCTCACCGCGTCGACGAGATTGCGAATCTCCAGAAATCGCAGCACCCCAGGATGTTCTTGACGGGTCTGCGGGAGTCTCTAAAGAGTCTGAAGCGCCACCAGATCAGCCAAGTGAGAAGCGGCAGCAGGAGGAGAGCCAGCAGCAGAGCGAGGAGATTACTGTTAATGCGATCTACGAGAACGGGATGAGAAAAACTGCAGGCCGCGGGCGCATGACTACTGACTATACTGGGATCGTCCTTCCTTTGATGGATGAATATCTTCCCACTCTTCAGAAACCAGCACAAGCACCGTGGATGGCTAAGGTCCGAAACGATGGATTTGGAAGTGGGATGGAGAGGTAAGATTTCCCCGTGTTCGCGAGTGACAACCAGTGCACCGCCTTTGATCTGGTTCTGATTAGATGGATGATCTCCATGTGTACAGATTGAGCAACGAGTTGACTGCTTTTGTGGACTACATGGCCCGCACATCTTCAGAAATAAACGCCCGGAACTATTTTACCCAAAGCGTCATATCGGCGATAGATGCTTACTTCTCGCAAACTGATCATTCCGTCAGATTGTACGGATCCGACGCCACTTCGCTAGGCTTGCCATTAAGCGACATTGATTTGATGATCGCTGCGCCGAGTCTCGAGCATAGAAATCCCTACTATACCAGAGAACTGAAGATCCAGGCACTCCGGGACATACAAAAAGTATGTAATAGAACTGGATTTCACCTGATTTCAACCATTCGGGAGGAGGCTCTCGTTCCGATTTTGGAGATAGAAGATATCAGCACAGGCCTAGAGATGGATATTTCGTTCGAAGAGCCACATTCCGCGCAAGGGTTGGAAGACGTTAAGAGCTGGTGTGCTCATTACGGACATCGCGAACTCATCAGCCTGTACCTACCATTGAAACACGCACTCAACATGCGTAAGCTTGGTTTCGGGTCAGCCACAACACCATATCAGGTATGCCATTTAACGCAATACCCGTGAAGCACTTGCTGAATCATTTATTAACTCCTGAGATCGATAACAGGGCGGTATTGGATCGTACGTCCTTCTGTGTATGGTGATTGTTTTCATGGAGACAAGATACCAAGAATTGTGTGGACTCTGGCGGCAGAAACCGCTCAGCCCTGGAAGAACTTTTATGGCGCTGTTGAGGTTTTGGGGAGAGGAGTTCAACTACGAAACTACCGCCGTCATGGTCAATCCCCCATGTCTGATCCCAAAACAACCTTGGCTGCCGGTAAGTCACTGCTTGGTCTCGGGTCTGTCTACATACCGGATACCGCTAACTTCATATCTAGTCGTTCATCTTTGAGGTCAGAAGTCCGTTTGACGGAAGGACAAACGTGGCCGGTAGTGCGTTTGGTATGAAACATATCCAAGAGACGCTCAAGCACTTTGGGAATGTCCTCGCAGAACGTATCCTGGAAGTGGATCGTATACAAGGAACTCAGCAGTACGGAGTCAGCCACCTACAAGGACTTGCCGATACCCCGGGACTCTCATGTGGGGTGCTTGGGAGTATCGTTGGTGGGAGCTACGAGTATTACGAAAAGAGAAGAAACAAAGTTCGAAGAATTGGGGAAAGAATACAGTCCCTGGGTCTAGTGATTGAGAAACCGCAACGCGGGACTACGACAAGATCGGTCGGAGGACGCGCTAGTCCATTCGGAAGCGGAACGATGTCGAAACAGATTGGAACTCAAAGTTGGCCGCTTATACCTGATTCAAGTCCGCTCGTGTCCGGACCGAGCCCATTGGCGTCACCTCATCCGAGGGGCCCAGGTGGCTCACAACTTTAGATGACAAACCAGGTCGGTGGAGCGATGTCACCAATTCCTTTCCATGAAGATCAGGGACATCGATGCTTTTTGCGCACCACCGCCACTACGCCGAATTGGGATGGATACTGCCTTGTCCGAATATCTTTCATCAGCTTTGTGTTCAGAGTTACTCCATTTATTTGTTTGTCTTTCGTTTTTCCTTCTTCGTTATTCTCGAATGATTACACAAAAGAACAGCGACAGCCAAAGTTCGATGCCACTGACGGATACGCCAGGCGCTAAAGGAACAGGAGTGAGCGGAGAGTGGAAAGGGAGGAGTCGATGTTATTGGTGTGTGTAGCTACTCTCGTTCCGAATCAACCTGGCTGTTACTTAAGACTTTACGGATTCGTTCTCGCAGTATCCGTCTGGAATCGGACCTGCCAATTGGTGGTATATACGGACAAGGAAGGATACTCGTGTGAGGGCTACACGACGCAAGATAATTACCACAGAGGCAACACAGCCAAGAAAATCATGAGAGGATACCACAGTGCACATGGTAGCGCTGCTATGGTAAGTGAGTAGAGGCCTATGGCACAGGTGCCATGATGGATTACCCACCCATACACAGTACGCGCCGGAGACACTTTACCCGATCTGTATCATAGCCTTGACACAGTCTGTTGGTCATTCTCAGTACCTCTCTCTGCTATTCGCCACAATCCGCACCCTACCCGTCAGTTTGTCGCCCTTGAGCGGGGAGGGGTTTGCGTGCCATGTTCCCTCCCCGCTACCATTCACAAAGAGGAAGGGAAGAGTCCGTGTCCCTGCAAAGTCTGACATGAGTAGAGAGCTGACAGGTGATAGCAGGAATAGCGGTTGGAGACATGAGCAGAGGGCTGGAAGTGAGGAGGCAGCCACTGCAGAGAGTTCGCCAAAGCATCACGTGGGAAGCTAGCCTACAACTGGTGGAAAGGCGGCAAGCCAATGGAGATTACGATTACGGCGACAACAGAGGCGGCTGATTCGGAACCAATCAGAGCTGTGGGCGAAAAGAGCGTGGAGAAGCTGCGAGCACAGAAAGCGGTAGCTTAGCGCAACGAGTAGAAAACCAATGATTAGTGTGGCAGCACGTTTGGGGGGGGCTCCGCCTTCTTCATTCCCTGGGCCGCACTGCTGGATCCGCTTATGCATTTCCAACAGTGATGCCCTTCACCCTCGAAGCTGCAAGCCCAGGATGCTCCCCCTCTGTACGAACCAAGAGAGTTCTCGCACATCACATATCCGCTGGCGCTGAATGCACCGCACGGCAGCAGGTGTTTCGCGCTTACCTCTGCAGGCTCGGAAGTGGCGGCCTGAGGAAATACACACTCAACAGATCACAGCTCAACCCGAGACGAGTGATTCTCGGTGGACCTGTGTAGTTGATCGCTTTACAGGGGTACCTAGCTATTCCTTGCACCAAGTCAACCATGAAGAGTGGTCCCCCTCGACTCAGGTCTAAGTGGAGACGTCAATACTGTTTTTTCTTGGCCTTGTGCCATAGCTAACTAGAGAGTAGATGTGTAGGGTCGTTCCGATGCCGAGACGCTAAGAGTACACTAAAGTGACGCTAAGGGCTAGAATTTTCCCGTTACACCAGGCTGAATCCGTCTTTCCACCATTCCCTCACTACTGAGAACCAGACCAGTACTTGCTATTCCACTAGAAAACTCGCTGGACGTCCTGTTGCTGAAATTTGGTGGGACTGAAGGCTGAATACTCACTGTTGTCAATATTAGCAATGAATGAACAGCTCTGAAATTCTCCCAGCTTTACCCCTGAGAAAAAGAAAATCATTGAAAAAGAAAATATATGTAAGTAATTTACCCGATTTCCATTAGAGCCATGGCTAGCGTCTCGGCATTCTCCTTTTGTTCGTGCTACCACTGCATAACAGTTTGTCCCATATCTACCACATGACCCTGCACGGAAGAATATCTTGCCGCCGCCCAGAGTTTCAACGGATCTGGGTTGCTGAGAGGCCTCAGGATGACCTTCGGTGATTACGTTGCGCAGGGTCATATTCTTCCCCCTCCTCTCCCTCCGCGTCATATCCCACCATCCTCTTTCGCATACCTTTCGGCGCCCTCGCTCAAACCGTCGTCATCCACCGTATGTTCCAGTTATGGCGACTCCGTACAACGAAACGCACATCCAGTATGACGGGCACATCTTCAACGAGACGCTCTTGAATGAGTTTCACTACAGTCAGTACCTTCCTTTGCCCTGCTCAACCAGTAGCACGTGCGCGTTTCGGCCCTGACGTCGTTTCTTTCATAGCCATCTGGGAAAATGGAACGCTCTCAAACTCGACGTCAAATTGCTGGCTCGTCTTCGGCCAATTCAATGTTGCCCTCCTTCCAAACGGAACGTCCATCAACGGTACCAAGTGCGAAAGCCCGGTCAAACGGATCGCGACTCGCGGCGGTATCGGCATCGGCTTTGGTGTTCTCTTCGCGATAATGATCGTTTTCGGAATCACCGCCCTAGGCAAACACGGACGAGGCTACCTGCCGCTCGAGAAGCAATTCCAATTGGTCTCGCGGCGGTGGCCATGGTATTGGTTCTTGGTGGCGGGTACCTGTGGCTGCATCTCGGGATTCACCAGTGTGGATGTGGACCGAAGTTATCTCCCTGGGACTGGGCTGATTCTTCAAAATGTCTTCTATTATATCACACTGCCGGCAATGCTGGCGTCCATCTGGGAAATGACGCGACACTGGGGAAGTTTTTGCGAGCGCAGACTACTGGATGCAGACCCATTTCAATTCGTGCACACCGATCTGAGAAGCAAGCTCGTGTTTTACAATCCTCTTGTCTTTTACCTCTTCGGATTCCTGGTATTCTACCTGCAACCGTTTTCAAGATTTAGTGCCCTTAGTGCCCTTGACTGATGATCGTGGGGTAGACATTCTTCCTTTCGGTTCTTCGCTCGTGGACCTCTATCCCCAGGGGTGCATGGTCCGGCGACCACCGTGAGTCTACAGCGGCGGCCACCGATGGACGGTTCAAAGCCTCGAGTATGTTCGCTTTCCTGGCATGGTTGTCCATCATCGCATCTATCTTCACCTCGTTCAAGTACTATCCACCCTTGGCGCAACAGATTCCCGCAAGGATCCCCCTCTGCTTAGTTGCGATACTGATACGCGTGGTTTACAATATCGCGGTGGCATGGGAATACAACCTCGGCCCCCTCAATGCATTCACGAACGTGGCGTACATTTACGTTTTGGGTTATGCTCCCATCGTTTTTTGCATGCTCGTCATGTGTATCTGGGCCAGGTTCGAGGTGAACGATGACTTGCGGATCAAGGAGCTAAGGAGGGAGAGGGAGCGGAGGGTAGATCATGAACTGGGAATCGGACCAGGTCAGGCACGACAGTTGAAGGAGCTTCCATCTGAGGACACAGCATTCAACAAAACTTGACGTGGTTGAGTTTTTGTGTAAGGGGCCGGGGCCGCAATGGTTTACTTCCTTACGAACAGTAAGTACGATTATTTGATTTAATGTTCCATCAAAGTCCTTTTTTTTTTCGTGTACAGTAATATTTCTCCATTTTCTTTCTTGCCAACTTCAGCACTGCCTATGGTTGAGGGGGTGAGTAGGTGAAATGCTTCATTCACTGTTAGAAGCCAGATAACCGCTCAGAGAAGATATATAGAAGCCCCTTCTTTCCGCCCTTAACGCTGATTGCATCCAGTCCTTTATATGATTTTTTATTTATTTATTCATCAATCGCGTGCGACCTAGGTAGGTAAGTATCTAGATCGGTCATGGCGATACACATCGTCCGCTGTCCTTGCGGCTCGTTGTGGCTCCCCCTTGCCCTCCGCCCTGGCCTGTCCCGAGAGTTTTGTAAAAATGACCTTTGTATGTATGATTGAAATCATTATTCAAGAATTGGGACTAGGATGAGTGATGGATCGCGCCATTCTGTATTGAACAGGTACACCTTGGCTGACTAACAGCCGATTGCAGCCGCTTTTGGCGATGATCTGCTGTCAACTCGCAATCTGGCCATCTCAAAACACCCTAGAAACAGCAAATCAGACTTGGGCTTCAGCGCCGCCTCTTGTCGACATTTTTCAGAATATCTTCCCACTCCACTTCCTCTTCTGGGCCGTCCGCTTTTAGGCCGCAGGAGAAAATCACACAAGCGACGATAAGCAGACCAGTTAGACTTCCCCGTACGTTGCTATTTCCTGTGCCGTCCCGCCATGCCCCATGCCCGCTCGTCTCCCAAGAAACGCCCCAATAGCAAGCGGCAGCCACGGAGCTACGCGTGCTGGCTGAAAGACCCCTTCCTATCCCTCTCTATCATCTCTATTTGATAGGTGCCTACCTTCAACCAAGCATCCCAAACCCTGCCACCTAAGCATCAATTCGAATCTATCCCGAAAAAGCTTCTTGAATAAAGTACTGCTTCGTGTCTTAACTTCCTTCTCCTTTCCATCTCCCCAACCCACTTCCTGAGGAAAACCCAACCACACGATTGAATCCTAGTGCTGCGTCTCAAGAGGGAGCCCATACTCACACCGAATTGAAAAGGCCACGCGCGAACTCCAACCATAATGGCCGACATGGGCATGTTCCATGCTCTCGGTCAAAGCGACGATCCCAACGATCACGTCGGCGGCCCTCCACCGAACCCGAACTTTCGAGCTCAGCCTGCTCCTCCTCCGGCGGGATACCAGCAAGCTGGTGGCACATCTTTCGGCCAGCCACGGGAGCAACCGTATGGCCTGCCGCCGTCACGGTCTCCCTATCAGCAGCACACTCCATACGGCGCCCCCCCACCTTCGGCGTCTCCTTATCCGCTGCTGCACCACCAGCACCAGCAGCACAGCCCCTATGGTCCTCCGCAGGGACAGCAACAGCCGCAATTCAGTGGACAAGATCCTACCGGAAGTGTCGGGGGTCTCACCCAGCAGATGGCACAAGTTGACTTGATGAATCCACAGATGGGGACGGTGTCGAGAGCTTCGAAGAAGAAGGGGAGGGCATATCACCAGCTTGACCGGACGCCGGACGCGATAGGATGTGGTCCGGGAGGAATGCCGCCGTTCTCCCCGAATGTTGGGGACAACATGCAGCAGGGGTTCCTGAACAACCAACAGTCGCCAGCGGGGACGCCGGGAATGATGGGAAGTCAGTTTGTTGGAGGCTCGCAATATCCCGGGAACATGCAGCAGCAGTTTGGGGGTTCGCAGTTCCCAATGCAAGCGTCTCCAGGATTCGGGCCACAGCAGCCTGTAGATACAGCAGCGTTCCATGCTCGCCCAGGAAGCAGCGGTATTTCTACTGGTGGAAAGATTGACCCCTTGGCGATTCCATCCATCCCGTATTCTCGTGATGCTTCGGTGCAGCACTTCCGACGAACCGTGTTTCCGACTCTTGCCCGGCAGCTCCCCCCCAATGCGGCTTCCGACTTCATCGGCCATGATCAGGGAAATGCTTCGCCAAGGTTTTGCCGGCTGACTCTGAATGCAGTGCCTACCACCGGTGAACTTCTGAACCTGTCACACCTGCCATTGGCACTGCTGATCCAGCCATTGGCTAAGCTGAAACCGGAAGAGGAAGCTATTCCGGTTCTGGACTTTGGTGAGATGGGTCCGCCGCGGTGCCGGCGCTGCAGGACCTATATAAACCCGTTCGTGCAGTTCGTGCAGGGCGGCGGCAAGTTCCAGTGCAACATGTGCTTGTTCCCCAACAACGAGGTGCCCCAGGAGTACTATTCGCCGCTAGATATGAGCGGGGCAAGACTGGATAGAGAACAGAGGCCCGAATTGACCAGGGGTACGGTGGAGTTTGTGGTGCCGAAGGAGTACTGGGTCAAGAAGGACGGGTCTCTGCCCCCAGCGGATGGGAAGGGCGGGTACCCGATGCGGTTCCTCTTCCTGGTTGATGTGACCGAAAATGCGGTCAACCGGGGGTCTCTGTCGGCCACAGTTGCCGGTATCAAGGAGGCGTTGTATGGACAGAGTGCCTACGAGGATGTTGCTGAGGCGGAGGTATCCGAGGACGGTACAAAGAGGAGGCTTCCTGATGGATGCAAGGTTGCTATTTGCACGTTCGACAAGGAGATCCAATTCTACAACTTGCACGTGAGTGTCCATGGTGCCATCGAGTGACCTTTGCGGACCAACGAACTAACGGGTGGATATAGTCGTCTTTGGATCAATCCCAGATGGTGGTCATGCCCGATATTGACGAGCCATTCGTTCCCTTCGATTCGGGGCTCTTTGTTGACCCCTACGAATCAAGGTACATTGTTTTTGTTTTTTCTCTCTGGATCTAGCCGGCGGTCTCCTGACGAACGTTTCCGCAGATCCGTGATCGAACACCTCCTCGACAATCTGCCCAGTCTTTTCATCCACATCAAGAACCCTGAACCTGCTCTGATGCCCGCTCTCGCCGCCTGTCTTTCGGCGCTCGAAAAGACCGGAGGAAAGATCATTTGCTCGCTTTCGACCATTCCGACGTGGGGCCCCAACCGTCTGGTACTGCGCGAGGATAGCAAGCTTTACGGCACGGACAAAGAGAAGACGCTCTTCAAGACGGACGCCCCAGCATGGCGAACTATTGCAGGCAAAATGGTTGAGGCGGGTGTGGGTGTAGACTTCTTTATGACTCCCTCCGCCTACATCGACGTAGCCACCATTGGCCATATTGCGGCGACGACCGGCGGAGAGACCTTCTTCTACCCTAACTTTGTTCGGGAAAGAGACACCAAGAAGTTTACCGACGAGATAGCCCATGCGTTCCACCGCGCAACAGGATACCAAGCACTCATGAAGGTGCGGTGCTCGAATGGCCTGCAGGTTACCGCCTACCATGGCAACTTCTTACAAGCGGGGGCGGCGTCGTCGGATATCGAATTTGGAACCATCGACGAGGACAAGGCTGTGGCAATCATGTTCTCGCACGACGGAAAACTGGATCCGAAGGTGGACGCTCACTTCCAGAGTGCGCTGCTGTACACAACCAAGAGTGGAGAACGGAGGGTAAGGTGCTCGAACATCGTTGCTGCGGTCACGGACCAACCTAGAGACACGGTGCGATGGGCGGATCAGGACGCTGTGCTTGGTGTGTTGGTGCGGGAAGCAGCCTCGCAGATGGCCGAGAAGCCCCTGAAGGAGATCCGCGGTGCCCTGACCGAAAAGTGCATTGAAATCCTCGCATCCTATCGCAAGCACTGCTCCACCGCCGGCAGCCCTCCAGGCCAGCTGGTCCTCCCGGAGAGTCTTAAGGAGTTTTCGATGTACGTGCTAGCCCTCCTCAAAAGCCGTACCTTTCGCGGTGGAAACGTCAGCAGCGACCTTCGGGTACAGGCAATGCGCACGGTCAAATCCATGTCGGCAACCGAACTCCAGCTATACCTCTACCCCCGCATCCTCCCGATCCACAACATGTCAGAAGACGACGGCTTTGCTGAGGCGTCTGGTCACTTGAAGCTACCAACAGCGATGCGCGCCTCGTTCTCTTTCGTCGAGGAGGGTGGTGTGTATCTTGTCGACAACGGACAATACCTTCTCCTCTGGATCCATGCGCTGGTGTCCCCCAACCTCCTGGTCGACCTCTTCGGCAAGGGCTGCGACAGGCTCACCTCCCTCGACCCCTGCACGCACGAGCTCCCGGTGCTCGATACGGCGCTTAGCGCGCAAGTCCGCAACATCATCCAGTACCTTGCTTCCCTCCGTGGTAGCCGCAAGCTGGCGATCCAACTCGCGCGGCAGGGCCACGACGGCGCCGAATACGAGTTTGCACAGGCTCTCGTGGAGGACCGGAACAACGAGGAACGCAGCTATGTTGACTGGCTTGTTCACGTGCACAAGTACATACAGCTGGAGGTGAGTCCCGCCTCTAGGGGCGGTTAAGTGTGGCGAAGTGCAGAAGTGCGGGAACGGCGCTGATGGGTTGTTTCGGGACAGCTTACCGGGCAGCGGAAGAGGGACGAGGGTGGGCTGGACATGGGCGGGGGCATGAGCGGGCTGAGGCCGGCGTATTGGTAGTTGTGCCGGAGCGGTTTCCACGGAGGAGCAATCGTGGTTATGTGCCCAATTTTTTTTTTTTTCCTCCCTTGCTTCTCCATCCCCTTTTCCTTTCATTTTATGCCAAAACGAGAAAGGCCGGGGAGGTGTGGGCTTGTGTTCATTTCGATTTACTCGCGTACTTTTTCTATACATATATATATATATTTGTCCCTGTCTTCACGAACGGGGCTCTTGGAGTGGGGTGGAGAGAGAGTGTGGACGGTTTAATAGATGCGGCGGCGATGCCCGGGAGAGTTACTGCATACATGCCAGTGATGGACGTACGAGCCGCCGAGCCAGTTGGCTCGGTTGTTTTTCCGTACTTCAGGCTCTCGATCAACGGGGACCGGGTTCCGAGATCTCAGACCACGGGGAACTCTGCATGTGTGCGGCTGTTTCGAGCCAAGCTCGTAGCAGATGGATATGGCTTCGGTTGAAGCTTGTAAGTACATATGTATGTGAGTATCTATATGTACGTAGACTATGTGTAGGGTAGGGTTCGCCGGCGAGCGGGGGGGGGAGAACAGACATTCGAGCCTCCCCCATAGCCGTGGAAGCCATCGCCGATCAGCGCTCACATCTCCGCCGCCAACCGCATCAGCAGAGCCGCAACAGGCCCGTCCCTGGCCTTCCGTGCCGTCGTCGGACATCTCCCCCCCCGAGTGAGAGAGAGTGCGAAAACCGGCTGACGGCAGCAGATGCCACTTGCGCCGAGCTCTCCCTCGGCCGAAACAGACTCGACATTCTCTCTCTCTCTCTCTCTCTCTCTCTCTCTCTCTCTCTCTCTCTCTCTCTCTCTCTCTCTCTCTCTCTCTCTCTTTTCTCTCGTGCGCGCGGGTACGCATGCAAGTTGCACACCTGCAGGGCTGTCTGACGCCCGGCGCTCGAGTGATGCGCCGAGGACGCGCGTGCGAGTGCTGTCGGGTGGAGGCAGGACCTGACTGCGCGCGAGCCGGCCGGGCCCAGCCCAGCCCCCAGCCTTTCTGGATACGAACCGAGGACGGGTGGGGGGGGGGGGGGGGGGGGGGGGGCCCGAAGACCAAGGCCCCCC
>Ga0307516_10000230_pt1 | contig 71881 bp, 85 predicted proteins | sample 19_EM_MG_FD_203310 | JGI IMG/M metagenome (GOLD analysis project Ga0307516, IMG submission 203310) | Populus trichocarpa ectomycorrhiza microbial communities from riparian zone in the Pacific Northwest, United States - 19_EM | ecosystem: Host-associated > Plants > Roots > Unclassified | place... | reverse complement strand
GCTATTCTACCTACCCTGCCCACAATATTCCGAGCCGAGGAATCCTTACTGAAAACTGGCATGGAGGAACCCTTGTGGCATTGTGGACTTTTTTAGCGTATGTTCTGGCATTGTAGACCTTTTCTCAAATTGGCAATGAAGAAACCAAAAGAAAAAGAAAAGCTGAGCCACAGCCACCCTTGATATGTAGAGCTTACTTACCGAATATCGATCTTGCTCCCGGCAGGCGCAGATGAGGAGATAAGATGGCGCAGGGACAGTGCGTACCTACAGACGCCCAGCCACTCTGCGATAGAGTGTTTTATATTGTATCCGCAATTATTCCGGCGCCCGCTGGTTGTTTTTTTTCTGTCTGGCGTGCTGCCGACTCGATCGACCTGGGAGCCTCCATTCTACGCATCGAATACTCGTATTCACGCGAAGGAATGCTCCAGTACCGCACGGATTCGTCGCCGGCAGCGGTGTGTATCTGATCGTGCATAGATGCTGGAAAGCAGGAACACAAATCCGCACCGGCTAACTTCAGTCCAGTTGTCCGTACGCGCCATATGAAGACGCCCGTCTTCACTCGCACTGGGATCTTCGGCACTTCCCACCCACACGAAGAAAGACAGACACATCTACTCAACGCGTGTCCCCAACGGCTAGTGTGACAGGCTATCCTGGCAGCCCGCGGAACAGAACAATACGCACCGTCGCCTCACACCGTCAGATGACGGCGTGCCTCCCGCGGCCGTCGAATTGCGCTGCGGAATTGCGCTGCTGATGCTGCTGCGGCTATGCCTCCGGATTTCGTGGCGTGCGGCTGTGAGTGTGGGTGTGTGTTGTGCGATGTGTGGTTAGGAGAGTCGTGAAAGAAGAAGTGTAATGTTGACGAATGCGACGCAATACGATAGGTGGGAACGCCCGACGGCCGGTCGTCCTTGCCTTCGCTTTGCTTGCTTGCTACTCGCTCGCTTTGACGCCATGTAGGATGTATGCAAGATGTAACTAAGCTAGATGTCGCAGAATACATAGCTACATACTGACGAAGATACCTGCTGGTTGGCAGGTCGGGCTTCGTGTAGATAGATGTCAAATCTCGCTCTCTTCGCTTCTAGATTCTTTCTTACAATGCTTCCCCGCTCTCCGTGGTGAGCAGGCTGGTGGCTTGACCGCCTTCAGCTTAGCTCAGTGTTTCTTTATTCTTTCTATCTATGCGGACTTATCCTCCGAACACCACCCCCAACGTGATCCTTCCACCCTTTCTCCCCTAACCCTATCCCGCCTCCACTGTGCAGCGCGAGTCCAGCAGAGTCAATTCCTATCCCCCGGCAAAACTGTCCTCCCTTCCCAACCTTCTCATCCCATCAATCCGATCCAACCCAATCCAGCCTCCCCTCCCACTTCTCTTCTCTTCTTCTTCTCCTTTCTCCCACATCCCTCTCCTCCCCCCCAACACCATCCTCCCTCAGCCTCTCCTCGTCTCGTTTGAGTGGTCTTCTTGTCCCGTTCTGCTACGACTCCATCGCGAAATATTCCTGCCGCGTGTCCTCTCGCGGTCCTGAACCGGTCGACCCCGTCCACGAACTCAATTGCAACTCTGCCCCTATCCTGCTCTGATCCGCAAACGCGGTGATCGCTCGGGTTCCGTGTCCTGGATCGCGCGCCGCACCCTCTCCCTGAACGGACGAACAGACGCACAAACAACACAGTCCACACTCCCACCGCGGTCCGCAATGGCTCCCTTCGTTTCCGGCCCGCAGGCCGGGGACACGCTCCTGGATGCTTTCCCATCCGCCGCGTCCACACTGGTCGAATTGAACGAAGAGACGGTTGGCAATCGGCCAAAGACAACGGCAAAGACCCCGAAGGGCAAGACTGCGAAGGCTGGCTCTAAGAAGGGCACCCTTAACAAGGAGCGCATGGAGAACGCCAGAACTGCTGCGGCGGTGGCGTCGGCGGCAGCGGGCAAGGTCGGCCCCGAGTGGGGACGGTTCAACGGCGGTACCTGGCTGGGTGCACTCGGCTGCGCCGGCATCATTCTGATCTGCCCCGTGCTCGTGATCCTGCTCCAGATCGCGCTCTTCCACTTCCACGGCTCGATCTTGAACGTATTGCTGTCGCTGTGCGAGCTCGGCCCCGTCGAGTTCACGGTCCGCTACGCGCCGCGGTACTCGCAGAGCGCGACGCTTGGATACGTGGCGTGGCTGCTGTTCCAGGGCGCCCTCTACATGGGACTGCCGTCGACGATCTGCTACGGCCAGCAGACGCCTGCCGGCCACTTGCTGCCGTACCACGTCAACGGCCTGGCCGCGTGGGCCGTCACCCACATCGCGTACGCCGCCGGCTCGTACTTCGGCCTGCTCGACCCAGCCATCATAGCCAAGAACTGGGAGGGCTTGATCGTCGCGTTCAACATGTACGGCTACATCCTGCCGCTGGTCGCATACATCAAGGCCCACCTGTGCCCGACCCACAAGGATGACATCAAGTTCTCGGGCTCGATGATCTACGACTACTACATGGGCATCGAGTTCAACCCCCGCATCGGCGCCTGGTTCGACTTCAAGCTCTTCCATAATGGCCGTCCCGGAATCGTGATGTGGACTCTGATGTAAGTTTTGACGGCTTTCCATTCTTTTATTATTCTGTTGTTGTTTGTTTTATTTTTATCGTCATCTTTTTGTTTTCCCCTGGGTGCATATTAGTGTTGCCGGGGTTATCCGCGAATACGACCCTGCATCGTGCCGCTGCGGATCGCGTCGTCTTGTATGGACTAGGCTGACAGGGGCATGGCACAGCGATCTCTCGTTTGCCGCGTACCAGTACCAGCTCCACGGATTCGTCAGCAACTCGATGATCGTCGTCAACATCCTGCACGCGTTCTACGTCGTCGACTTTTTCATCAATGAGGACTGGTCCGTCGCCTTGCTCCACGTTCCTGCGTCCCGTCTCGGCGGTGACTGACTGACTGTTCTCTCTTCCAGGTACCTGCGCACCATCGACATCTGCCACGACCACTACGGCTTCTACCTGGCCTGGGGATCCATGGTCTGGCTGCCCACCGTCTACACGTTGCAAGCCCAGTACCTCGCCTACAACCCCTATTCGCTATCCGACTACTCCGCTGCCGCACTACTAGTGATCGGCATCTTGGGCTATGTGCTCTTCCGCGCTGTCAACTACCAGAAGGACCTGGCGCGCCGCACCAAGGGCAACTGCAACATCTGGGGCCGGAAGGCCGAGGTCATCAAAGCTAAGTATACGACCGCCGACGGCAAAGAACACGAGACCATCCTGCTGTGCTCGGGTTGGTGGGGCGTCTGCCGCCACGCCAACTACCTCGGCGACCTCGTCCTCAGCTACTCGGTCTGTGCGGCGGCTGGCCTCGCGACGCTAGGCACCGGTGTCGACGGGCTGGACATCTGGCAGAAGGGTGGCTTCATGCTGTTGCCGTGGACATACGCCATCTTCATGACCGTCTTGCTGATCCAGCGCTGCATCCGCGACGAGGAGCGCTGCAGCGGCAAGTACGGGAAAACGTGGGCCGAGTACTGCAACAAGGTGCGGTGGAGGCTGATTCCGGGCGTGTTCTAAGCGCGCTTTGGGTAGCTGTGGAAGGGTTGAGGTAGCTGTGGAAGGGTTGAGGTAGCTGTGGTGGCGGGGGTAGTAGTTGTGTGTACAAAGAAGGGATGAAACCGGGTGGTCGCCAAAGTTCTTTATTTTGTTTTTCGTAAAAACGGACGATAGTTTTTTGCGACTTTTATTAAACCTTTTTTTCCCGTTCTTTTAGAGCAGGTGAGGATAGAGGAGATGCGGTGTTTCTTTTTTCTTCGTCCTAATGGTTTTTCTTCTGTTTTTTCTATCTTTGCTCTGGATGGTTTCATGGAATGGAATGGAACAGAGGCATGCGGTATGGTTTGTTTTTGTTTTGTTTTGTTTTTTGCGTCTATCTGCCCATCTGGACTGGTCTACCCTGGCGATTCGCAAAGGGGAAGGGTTGGATCGGGTTGGGTTGCGCTGGGTTGGCTGTACATAGGGCAATCCACTGGATAATCCGCTGTTGTGAGTGATAGCAGGATAGTGTAGCAACGCAGTATCTACGCCCAACATTGCCATCGACTGCAGCCCGTCAGCCCCAGTAATTGCACAACCGCAAGCGCAAATCTTCAGCACTGCCTCCGTACGTATTGTGCGGCGCACCGTTTGTTCTGGCAAGGGACAGCGCACGGAAGCCGCACGCAGTCGCCCGTCCTGCGAACCCGTCGATTGCACGTGTGACATGTTGGGTGCTGAGTGATGGGCTGTGCCTGCCTGCGTGGTTCTGTGTTGGGCTCCCCTCCCTTTCGCTTTTGTGTCTTCGCTACTCTGCGGCCCTCACCCTCTCTCGTCATCTGCCGCCTTCTTCTGACCCCTCCTCCTCGTCCCCCTGCCCATCACTCACTACCTCACTACCATACTCCTGCCCCAACTGGACCCCAACCACCACCACCACCTCCTCCTCCCGGCACCCTCAACCCCAACCAACACCTGCACTCCCTCGCTCTCATCCACATATCAAAAAAAAAAAACACCTCCCCTCTCCAACACAAACAGATCGATCTCCGAACATGTCTGGCTGGGACGACATTGGCGACGTTGCCGAGAACGTTGGTAAGCTTTCTCCCCTACTTTCTCTTGCTGCGGCACCACCTGTAGCAATAGCAATCGCTGTTTGCTGCCGGCGCTGACCCCGCTGCCACTCTCCGCAGGCTGGAACACCGTCATTCCTCCGAATGGTGGTAAGATCTCCGACAACTTTGGCGGTGGCGACGGCGGCTTCAACGCCAGCAGTGGATTCGGCGGCGGCGACACCGGCGCGGCTGGCGGTGATGCTGCTGGCGGTGAGAGCGTGCTAACCTGTCGCTAGTAAGTGGGCCCCTCTGCTTCCGTGAACTCGTGCTGACCCCCGCGGTAGCTGCAAGCTGGAGGGCCACTTCACCCGTGATTGTCCCACCAAGCCGGACAACGACGGCGGGTGCTTCAACTGCGGCGAGCAGGGTCATAGCAAGGTCGACTGCCCCAACCCAAAAAAGTTCACTGGCACCTGCCGTCACTGCGGCGAGGAGGGCCACGGCGCCAAGGAGTGTCCCAAGAGGCCCCCCCAGATCTGTCGCAACTGCTTGCAAGATGGTATGCTGTGCCCCCATCCCTCTCCTGTGTGATGCCGCCGCTGATGATGGTGTTCCTGTTGAAGGCCATGTCGCTACTGATTGTACCAACCCCAGAAAGCTCAGCTACCTGGTGAGCGCCGAGGATCTCGATCAGGAGACCGCCTGGGACCTGATGAAGGCCGCCGACGCTGAGGAGGACTTTGACGAGTTCAAGGTGCACATGCTTGAGTACATCAAGGCTAGTCCGACCTTGAGTCTCGACGAGTTGGAGACCGCTTTCCGAAGCGCTGGCTTCCACTACTACCTGTACGCCTTGACCATGGACATCACCTACGACAAGTGCCTGGTCGGAATCCACGGCGAAAAGGATGCCGAGTATCTCTGGTCGCTAAACAAGAGCGCTCGCCCGCGCCGCTCCAAAGCCATCGCCCACCGTATGGCCGCCACCGCCGAGGAGAATCTGGTGCGCCTCAAGCATGCTGGTTCCCTCGAGGACGAGCTCGGACCGCTCTGCCATCAGTGCAAGGGTATTTATTCTTCCCACTCGGCCCATCGACGGGGTGCATCGAGACTGACGGCCGAACAGAGAAAGGCCACATCCGTGCCAACTGCAAGGCTGAGCCCGTCGAGGACGACATGAAGGACAGGGTTGTTCTCAAGTGCTTCAATTGCCAGAGTCTCGACCATCGCCTCCGCGACTGCCCTCAGCCGCGCAAGAACTGGGATGCTTGCAGGAACTGCGGAGAGGGGGGCCACCGTGCCTCCGAGTGCGAGAACCCCCGTGTTGCGAATGCCGATACCGAGTGTCGTAGCTGCGGCGGCAAGGGCCACTTTTCCAAGGACTGCCCTGACAAGGCCGCTCGTGGACCTCAGGAGTGCTACAACTGCGGGTGAGTGACGACCATCCGCGCTCCGCGGTGCGCGGGTATGCTGACAGGGAGGATAGAGAGGAGGGTCACCGTAGCTCCGACTGCACCAACGAGAGGGTCATCAAGTGCAGGAATTGCGACGAGCGCGGCCACTCCGGCAAGGAATGCCCCAAGCCGAGGGACATGGCCCGCGTCAAGTGTAACAACTGCGGCGAGAGTAAGTATCTGTCAGCTCCGCTCCCCTTCCTTGGGCATTCGGCTGACAATCGGAGTGGGTCACTTCTCCCGCACGTGCACGAAAGCCCCGGAACCCGAACCCGAGGCCGACCCGTTCGCTTCCAGTGGAGACACCGCCGCCCCCACACCGATCAATAGCTCTTGGGCCAAGGCCAAAGGACCTGCCATTCCCACCTGGGGTGCAGGTGCTGAGGTCGAACAACCTGCCATTCCCTCTTGGGGTGCTAGTGCGGAGGACGACGAGCATGCCATTCCCGCCTGGGGCGGCAGTGCGGAGGTCGGGGTCTCAAGTGGCTGGTAAAAGGGTGCCAAATGCCATCAACTGTCAAAGCATCTCTCCTAACGGAAAGACAGCGAGCATGTGTGTTGCTGCCGTTTATTTCGATCAAGTTTTGGGGGGATAAAGATGTTTTTTTGGCACTTTGTTTGGTTTTGCTCTACGCAGAAAAGGGGTAATCGGATCAAGAAATAGTTTTGTGCGTCTGTGTGTGCGTGTGTTCTGTCGCACTCATTTCTTTACATGCCTCGATACTATGACTGCTTTCAGAGTGCAGTTGCGCGAATCGATCACAGTTGCGTCGCTACAATTTTGTTTTGGGCCCTTGCTTTCTTTTTGGTCGGTGATCAAAGTTAAGTAGACTGTCGCAGTACATACATACATACAGTTCCCCTCCCCGGAACCGGACGAGAGCAGCCACTCTGGATGGACACTACCAGACTCGTAAACTATCCGCAAGATACATGTCCACAGCATCGGTCGGCCAGCTCGGTTGTGGCCATATGTAGTCGGCGGATGATGACGTTCATGGCTGGCGAGAGGCTCATTTGTCGCCACCACCGCCACAGTTGGTTGCATGCGCTGCTTCGGGACGGGGTTTCCTCTGCGGTAACCCAGTGCGTGGCGCACGAGCAGTCTAACTATCTACGGGTGGCCTCCATGTCGCGCGCGCTCGGCTCGGCGTTGTCGTCACCGGTAGGAGAAGGGACAATACATAGAGGAGTCTAACGAGAAGGGAGAGGTGGAAAAGTCTGGCGAGAAGAGAAGTGACGATATATCAAGTGAGGTACGTAACTAGTACATACAAGGTATGTAGCAAAGTAGAGTAGAGCCGGCAAATAGCCGAATCTGACGTAGTGAGGGAGGGGCACTTTAATTAAGAATGAGACAAGACCAGCCAACCTCCCACATGCCAGTTCCACTAACCAATCATCCCTTCCCCTCCGTCCCCTCCTCCACCGAGAAACTACACCGCGCCCCTGCCTCCACACCTACGCAAGAGCCTCCAGCCGCAGTGAGATTCTCGCGGCCATGTCGCCGCCGACGTACGCCGACGACGACCTCTCGATCCCGCCGTTCCGACCGCGCAAAGATGGGGATCCACCATCGGCAGCTGCGTCTCCGAGTCGTCGCAGCAGCACACGACACCCGCCACCACTACTACCATCAGCACCACCGCCACCTGCCGCTCCGCCGTTAACGAGCAAGCTGCCGCCGCGCATCGACCACAAGCCCGAGAGCCGGCTCGGCCAGTACCGCATCATCAAGACCGTCGGCGAGGGCTCCTTCGGCAAGGTCAAGCTCGCCATCCACGAGGTCACCGGCCAGAAGGTCGCGCTCAAGATGATCTCGCGCAAGAACCTCACCAGCAGGGACATGGCCGGAAGGGTCGAGCGCGAGATCGCCTACCTCCAGCTGCTGAGGCATCCGCACATCATCAAGCTGTATTCTTTTTTCCCCGTCCTGTGGTGGTGAAGCGGTGCGGCTGATCGCTGGCGTGGATGTGCAGGTACACGGTCATTACTACCCCGCAGGAGATCATCATGGTCATCGAGTACGCCGGCGGCGAGCTGTTCGACTTCCTGGTCAGCAACGGCAAGGTCCCCGAGGACTCGGCGCGCCGGTTCTTCCAGCAGATCATCTGCGCGGTCGAGTACTGCCACCGCCACAAGATCGTGCACCGCGACCTGAAGCCCGAGAACTTGCTGCTCGACCAGAACCTGAACGTCAAGATCGCCGATTTCGGGCTCAGCAACATCATGACGGACGGCAATTTCCTGAAGACGTCGTGCGGTTCGCCAAACTACGCGGCGCCGGAAGTCATCGGCGGCAAGCTGTACGCTGGCCCCGAGGTCGACGTGTGGAGCTGCGGAGTCATCCTGTTTGTGCTGCTGTGTGGAAAACTGCCCTTTGACGACGATTACATCCCGAACCTGTTTAAGAAGATCTCTCGTGAGTGCTCCTCTTTTTTTTCTTTTCTTGCTGTTCCTCTTTCGATATCTGGTTTTTGACGCTTCGAAAGAGGGGAAATATTCGATGCCATCATACCTGACGGCCGACGCCAAGGATCTGATCTCCCGCATGCTCGTCGTCAACCCGATCCAGCGCATCACCATCGCCGAGATCAGGAAGCACGCTTGGTTCAAAAAGAACCTACCCGAATACCTGCTGCCGCCGAAGGAAGAGTTCTTCGACACCGGTGTGGACGTGACGAAGATCCCACAACTGGAGGAGCTTGAACGCGGTCCGGCCGAGCGGCTGAAGGGCGAGCTTCACGACGCCGTCGTGGGGAAGCTCGGCAGCACCATGGGATACGCCAAAGACGATGTCCAAGACGCGCTTACCAAGAGCGAGCCGTCAGCGATCAAGGACGCCTACATGATCGTGCGCGAGAACCAGATGATGATCCGTATGTATGCCTCGTCGTGTGCGTGGTCTCGGCGCTAAAAGAAAGGCGCAGCCCGGCTATCGATGAATGCGAAGAACGATGGATTCATGGCCCAGTCACCGCCGGCTTGGGACTCGTACATGCCCGGTTCCCCGCAGAGCGCACGCCCTCCGAACTCTCCGTTCACGGGTCCCCACTTGGGCAACAACATCAATCCTTCGCGCACCGGCTCGCCGCTCGCTCTGAATCCGACAAACTCTCCGCGGTCCGCTGGCCTCGGCATCACCACGGAGGAGGAGAACATCACAGCGAGCCCACAACTGCCGACCGCGCACTCGCCCGCGTCGTCCATCTCGATCCTGCCGTCGTCGATGCCCACATACCACCAGGCGGTCATGTCCGGCGCCAGCCCCTCGGCGACCACTAGCACTACCTTCCGTCCAGGCGGGATGAAGCCTCGGACGCTCGAACGGTTCACGCCGGTGGTCACCAACCCTCCCGGCATGTCCACTCATCGCAGGCCGAAACAGACCAAGTGGCAATTCGGCATCCGCAGCCGCAACGCCCCACTCGAGGCTGTCAGCTGCATCTACCGCGCGCTCAAACGTCTCGGCGCGGAATGGGTCGACACCGGAGCTCCCGACGGCGACTCCGACCACGACCACGACGACCACGACGACGATGACGGCGACCACGAGGAGCCGGACGACGTCTACCACTCCGAGAACTCCGACGGCTCCGACGCGGCTGCGAACATCGAGCACACGCACAAAAGTACGCGTGTGCCGACATCATCATCCAAGAAAGTTGGGCACTGTCAGCGCCGTTCCCGCCGCGCGCCGCAGGACCCCTGGATCATCCAAGCGCGCTGGAAGAGGTTCGCGCCAACACGCCGCGCCGATGACCCCTCGTCTCCGGCCACGGCTGAGAAGGAAGAGGACTGCGTCTACGTCCACCTCACCATCCAGCTGTACCAGCTCGAGCACGACAACTACCTGGTCGACTTCAAGTGCGCGGGCTACGAGCGGCTGCTGCCACCGACGTCTGGCGCGGGGAAGAAGAAGGTCGGCTTCGAGGAGACGCTCGGGGGCGACGCCGAGGGGACCATCAGCAGCGGCGGCGAGGGCGCCGGACGGAGGGCAGAGGACCGGAAGGATGTCAACAGTCCGTTCCCGTTCCTGGACGCGGCCGGCGCACTGATCATCGCGCTCGCCGAGGCGGGGGATTAGTTTAGGTGGTTACTCTCGCAGTTACTCCATCTTCCGTGAGAGGTTTTTCTCTGCCAGTAAATTGTTCTCTTGTCTGCGGGATAGAGAAGAAATGACGATTATGAATTTTTCACGCTTTTTCTTTTCTTCTTTTTTTCTACGCAGCGGAATGTACTTATGTAGTTTGTATTTATGTTTGTGTTTTGCATTTTGCGTGTTGATTTCGACTACCACTGTTATTTTTTTTTTGTGCTATGTAACTACTATCTCTCACCATCCATCCACCCGGCCGTGATGGCTGCTCCTCACATCGCTCAACTCATGATCAGCGACCCCCCAGCGTTGGCCACGACCTCCTCCCAGCTGGCGCTGCGGCCGGCGTACGCGCCGGCGTCCGTGCGCGCCCAGTGCGCGCGCACGGCGTCGTGGGCGTCAAAGACGTTACCGAAGCCGATGCTCTTCTCCATGACGGCGAAGCGACGGTCGACGCGGGCGCGCTCGGTGGCGGTGGCGGCGCCGACGCCGGCGGCGAAGACGGGGAATATGAGCATGCTCTCGACGAGGTCGCCTTGGGGGATGGCGTCGAGGGCGGCGAGGATGTTTGCGACGGCGACGCGGACCTTGGGGTGGGCGCAGTCGACGGGGGCGGCGGCGACGACGAGGTGCAGACGCATCAGCGCAGCCCACTGCAGCATGACGCCCGCGGCGGTGATCTTGGCCTCAAGGTGCGGGTCGCTCGTCAGGCTCGAGCAGGGCGCGGGAGTCCACCGCTGCAGCTGCAGCTCGAGTGCGGCGGCAGCGCTGCCGAACGCGGCCTCGCTCAGCGCCGACGCGTGGCGCAGCGGCGCCGCCTGCGCCAGCCGCGAGATGTCGGCGATCGTGGCGAACAGCGCGTGCGCGGTGCCGAAGAGTGCGTGCGCGGGCAGCGCCGCCGCTGCCGCCGCTGGCTGGTAGAACTGCTGGTCCAGGTTCGCTGGCTTGCTGAACGAGAGCGTCGCGATCGCGTCGAAGTACGCCACGGCTGTTTCCCGACGTCAGTTTGCGGACGGGGGGGGGGGGGGGGGGGGCGGGGGCCCACACAATCGAAAAGGAACCGGACCGAGTGCGGATAGCTCTGCGGCCCGCCGCGCGCGTTGATGATGGTGACGGCGGCCTCGAGGTGCAGCGGCCACTTGCGGCTCCGGCCCTCGCAGACCTCCTGCAGGCAAAGGAAGAGGACGGCGGCAAGGCCCTCCTCGGCGGCGGCAGCATCGGCAGCGCCGCGCATGAGCAGCTGGTTGGCCTGCTTGAGCGCGCGGTTCTGGTACTCGACGGCGGTGACCTCGAAGCCGGCGTGGACACGCTTCAGGTGCGTGGCCGAGAGCGCGAGCAGCGCGCTGCGCATCGCCGGCTGCTGCACCGCCATCGGCACGAACAGCGTCAGGAACTCGTTGATCTCGTCGGGCACGACCGACAGCGAGCGGCTGACGACGAGCGCGTAGTGCTGCAGCAGGAGCTGCTCGCGCGAAGTGCTGCCGTTGTACAGCGCCAGCGGCGCCAGTTGCAGGCCAGAGCTAGACGCGCGGTAGATCTGGCGACCGACGGGGGCGGCGACGGCGGAGGACGAAGAGGACGAGGAGGGGGTGCGGCAGTGAGGCAGCGGCGGTGGCGGCGAGACCCACTGACAGACGAGGTCGAGCCGGCTGCAGTCGCCGCAGACGGGCTGGGCTTCGTCGCACTTCTTCCGTCTGGCGCAGGACCGTCAGCCAGCCAGCAACCCCAGCTGCAGCACTTTACGGGGAACACCCACCGCAGCTTGCAGGAGGCGCAGCCGGACCGCGTCCGCTGCACGCGCTTAATCCTGCAGGCGGACCTCTGCGGCTGTCGGAAGGCGTCGTCGCTCTCGCTGCCCGCACTCGCCGCCGCCGCCGCGACGTCGGTCCGCACGGGCTGCGGCGGCGGCGGCGGGACACCGACGGCGAGCTTCTTTCGCGGCCGTCCCATGGGCTGGTGATCCCCCGAACCAGATTTGCATTAGCCAACACTTCATTCCTATTTCCGACATTCGCCCGCTCCCGGCAGTTGGCTGGGTCGGGGAGCGAATATCTCCCGTCGCGGGAACAAGCGACCTATGCACGCACGCATACGTGGTGGGGTCGGGGAAGCGTAGATTAACTGCCGGCGACGGAGGGGTTCCATCCTTGGGCGGGAGACTGCACGAGGAGGTAGATACAAAGATATAAAGTACCTTGTGGATCCGCATGATGGTGCAATGCAATTCAAGTCCTTTTTTTTCCCCCGCCCATCCCATCAGCCAGACAAACGAAACAAAACAATAAATAAATAAAATAAAATAAAATAATACTCACGGGTGCACCGCGAGCACGCGCGCCCGCCGCTGTCGTCGACGCGGTCGCACACCTGCTTTATGGCGGCGCAGCGGTCGCAGGCCTTCAGCTTCGGCGGCACGGTCGCCGCCGCCGTCGTGGCGGTCGTCATCGCTGATGTGGCGAACCCCGTCGCGGAAGAGCGGGCCCGATCTCGACCTCGGGGAAAAATATTAATAATGATATATAGATAAACCAAAAAAGTCTCCGCAACCGCGGGGATGGGAGGGATGAGATGTGGTGAATATGGCAGGTATGTAGGTGTACGGTAGTTTGGAAGACTTCGCGCTCGAGAAAAAAAAGAAAAAAAAGAAAGAGATCTCTCTGCTACGACCTGGAGGCATTCAGTGGTGCAGTGCGCCCCCGTTAAGTTCTACCTAGATGCCGGGGACTGCTCGGTGGTCTGATCGGGGATGGAGGGGGGGGGAGGCGCGGGGGGATCTTTTTGCCGTTCACGGCTTAGACGGAGGGGGGCGAAATAAGTCCTGCATATGTATCTCACGGAGAGGAAGAGGACTCTTGGTGCAGTTTCTGTGGACACCAGGCTGAACGGAGTCTATTCTCGGCCCAAGGAGAAGGAGGCGAAGAAGAAACATCGCCGTCCCCCCCTCTCCCTCCCCCGGGGATCCAGCCAGACGGACGGGGGTGTTCGCTCCTATCACGCAAATTACTGGAAGAATCGGGATGCTCCCAACCAACCGACCAGGCAGGTAACTACACGGCCGGATCGGCCAACACTACATAGTTTTTTTCCTCCCCGGGGGGGGGCCTCCATCGTGTAGCTACATATCAGGAGAGGACGGTTGCCGCCACTAGTGCGTCGTTCGCACAAGGCTGTGCTGCGGCGGTGGACTAGCCAGCGGAGTGGATGCGGAGGTGGCCGGCGACGGCGCGAGGACGAGGCTGGGGGCCAGTTCCACGGGCGAAGTGCAGCGGATAGTAGAGTGGTTTATGTCAATCCGTCCCCTCCCCATATTATGTATCATACACTCGCCTTTTCCACGTGGTCGGCCCCGCCCAGTGCCGCTCAGTCCAGCTTCCTCACCGCCTTCTCGAGCGGGCTCCCGACGGCGCCTTTGCGGCCGATGTCCCAGCCCCAGCCACGGAGGGTCTTGACGACCTTCGGCGTGACGGCGGCGGTGAGGGGGACGCGGACGAAGATGAAGCTCTTGTGGATGGCGTAGGCGAGGGCAAGCTCGGTCCATATGCCTGCGTGTGTCAGCGCCGCCACCATCGGCATGTCACGGGGAGGGGACAACGCACTAGCTTTGCCGTCGCGGACATCGCGCTCGCCGGCCGCCTCGCCCTCGGCGCGGATGCGGGCGCGCCACGACGGCAGGCCGACGGCGGGCGCGACGGCGGAGTTGTACCAGCCGCGCACGCGCGCGGAGGCCGCCTCCTCGTACTCGCCGATGCGGTCCGACCCGATCGTGCGCACCGCCAAGAAGCAGAACGGGAAGTCGAGCGCCGACAGCGCCAGGTACACGCCCAGCGCCGAGTAGCCGTACTCCTTGGAGAGCGACTTCAGACGCGCCGACAGCGACGGCGGCGACGGCGGCGGCGGCGTGCCGGCCGTCATGCGGCGGAGCGGGGACGTGCGCGCGAGCTGCCGGAACGGTCGCGGAAGGAGGCGGGTCGACATCGTCGTGGTGGTGCGACGGGACGGGAAAGCGACAGGTGGCGCCGTGCGGGGAGCCAGGTAAACAGCGGCGACACCGGGGGTGCCGGTGCTGGTGATGGTGTGGGTGCGGTATCGGCGTGGAGTGTGATGGCGTGGCGATGTGGAAGAGCCCCACTCGCTCACTCGCGAGAGCCAAGAGCCGCATAAAAAGCAGCGGCTCCTCCGCACGTGGCCACGTTACACGTCGTACGTCAGCGGGGTCTCGCTCGGCCAAACGAAACAACGTCGCTCGACCAACACCCCGCCAGAACCAAAACTAGACTCGACCAACCCCAACGACGGCAGCGCACGATGCCCGCCAGAAACATCATCGGCACACCACTGCAGAAGCTGTGGTACACCTGGCGGTCGCACCGGTTCCCGTGGCGGAAGACGTACTTCGTCGGTGCGGATGCCCCGTCGCCGACAGCGGAGAGAGACGAGTGCGTGCTGACGGAACCGCTCACCGTAGGGATGGATCTGGAGGGCAACACATTCTGGGAGTTCCGGGACCGGCTTCAGGCGCACCGGCCGCGGCGGACAGTGGTCCACAAGGACAAGTCACGCGACTGGGCGGACTACGCGGGCGCGGTGTCGCCGGCGTGGCACCAGTGGCTGCGGGCGGCGCGGGAGGCGGCGCCGTCGATCGCGGAGCAGGAGGCGGAGATGGCGCGGCGGACGGCGCTGGCGCGCAACGCGGCGCTCGCAGACGCGCGGTGGCTCGCGAAGCCGAGCCTGCTCAACGCCGTCCCGCACCCGCCGCCGCGCTCCAAATCCGCGAACGACTCCGGCCTGCAGCGCGCCCAGGACGTCGGCCGCGGCGAGATCGGCGCCGAGCTCGGCGGCACGCGCGTCGAGGGACCCCGCGACACTGGCGAGACCGCGGCGCGCGCACATGACCGCAAGGGCGAGCACAGCCCGTGGGCGGACGCGGAAAAGGGCAGGGCCCGCGGATTCAAGGCGGGAGAGTGGGATCCCAACGCCGCCCTGCCGCGCAGGAGGGGCTGCGGCGGGAGCGAGTGACGATTGGCCGTGGCATGCACGTACGGCAGCGGCGGGAGGGAGGAAGAGGGGCTGTTGCGGTGCAACTCGTGCGTCGTGCATCGTGCATCGTGCGTGTCTCCGAGCAGGGTGCAGTTATCTACAGTCCGGGTATTGCCGGGTGGGGCGTGGGGGGCAGGGTTTGTTGATGTATGATACATACTGTCTAGCACAGCATTCCAAGGGGCATTTCCCCAGATCCGCACCGTCAGGTGTTCGCGGCGGGACATCGCGCCGACTGCTGTCTCGCTGCGACGCGCCGGGTTTCAGTCTTACATATCTATGATACCCACCCCCGCCAGGCTCTTCACATGCGCGATGCCAGCGAGTGAGACCTAATGCTCGCTAACTCTGTAGATACCGCCTTGCAACGCCCGGTTGCGTGTTCGGTGTGTGCGCGCAGATACGGTGCAAGAACGTGGTGGCGTGCGAGCCCCACTTCTGCTCCGCACTCTCCGACCTGTCGGAGTATGCCGCACGCAAGGGATTCGTCAGCTTGCGGTGGAGATCAGATCATGCCACCCATCGAGTGTCGGCGCGGTATGTAGATAGTCACGATGCATGTCTACTCCCGTATTCGCGACTCGGCCAGACTGGAGGCGAGAGCCTCCCGACTCGCTGTGAGCGGTAGCGCTGTCTGGTGGGGAAGGGCGTACTCTCGCACTTGCTGGACAGGTCAAGTCGCAGATGCCTCTTCGGAGGACAAGTCCCTCGCCCACCACAGCCCCCACCGCAACCCTCCATCGCTCCCTGCCGTTCCCCCACAAAACCCATGATGAGTATCTGTGCCCGTGCATATGTACGTCACCTCACTTCGGTTTACAAATCAATTGCACTCTTAGCAAAAATAATAGAGAGGAGCCGATTGCTGGATATTACCACACTTAATTCCACCGACGGAGCGGACGAGACACGACAATGCGAGAGATTGTGAGTAAGAGCGAGTGAGAGAGAGGAGCCGTTTATCATCCCCCCTCCACTCCCCCGCCCCTCCTCCCCCGCCTCTCCTCCCTCTCACTCAGTCCGATACAGGTGCCGCCCCTCCCCTCTCGACTCTTTGCAGAAACAAAGACGAACACTCAAACAGACGGCAAGATGCTCTTCCTCGCCCAGCTGCAGAACCCGGTCCTGGTCGTCTACAGCGTGTTCATCGCGTCGCTAGCGGCGCTGTCGCTGCTGTGCGCGGCGGCGAAGAAGCTAGGCGAAGACCTCAAGATCGAACCGCCAGCGTCGAACCGTGTCTGAAAGCCGTGACTGAGTGAGACTTGTCTGCTCTGCTTAGCTGCTACAGCGCTATGTGTGCTGACAAACCTCCAGAAAGGCCTTCCATCTCCGAGCGAGCACACGAGAGACGCAAAGGGGCTTGGGTGACGAATTGCATGATTCTTTTCGATTTCTTCGCACCGAGCGGCAACGGCGCCAGTGGATCCTTCCCCTTTCCGTCCGTTTATCCCACCCCACCACACCACCCACACATCAAAAAGTTTGGCGTGCTGTAACATCATCCTGATTCCTGTTGCGAAATGGTCTGCCCTGTAGGCCGCACACCGTTGTTCGTTTCTTTTTTCTTTCCTTTCTTTTTTTTTTCGGCAGGCGTCGGCATACATAGATACATGCGTCTTCCACGACGGACAACTGGGCGTACGGTCTACGCTATGTAGAAAAGGCCCGCTTTCCGGGGGACAAAGATTCGCGCGCCGCGGGACTTGGGCTCGAGGACAGGACTCGGACTCGGGATTCGGGGGAATTGATATCTCTGGCGTTTTGTGTGTGAGGGTGGTGGGCAGTGACGGCGGAACGCGACGTGCAATCACCAATACGGCAGGTGGCCGGTGCAGAGGAAGGTTCACCGGTTGCGATTTCCCTGTTGCAATGTGTGGAATGGGATGTATGTAACGGATGTGTATTTGCTGTCAGTCTGGCCGGAGGCAGCTTGTGGGGGGATCTCGTTGCGCTTTCATCACTAACTACCCGCTTAACCATGGCCTGGTCTGCGGATCGTCTGAGTGTGTTGGTTTTTTCGCCACCCATTTGGGGGGGCACATTCTCCATCCAATTGGATGGGCGGCGCTCTGCAGATTCCCATCTAAGGTGATGGTAGCCACTCTGGCGGGCCGCCAGCACCATCACCGACAATTACTGTGCAGCATAATGCAGTACTGCTGTCGCGCCGGATTTTCGCCGTGGTAAAGTCAAGTATCGCGACCAAAAATTCACGTTTTTTTTTTGAAGTTCGTCGCTTGCGCGGTACTATAATACTGTACAATACTTGAGCGTTCAGCTGCTTTAATAATTTAGCAAGTTGCAACGCGCTGTATTTGCCTATACCTGACTATAACTACCGTGGACGAACTGCCAAATGGCGTGTATAGTTCAGTAAAGTATCTACATTAGGGAGGTTCTGCAGTTTTTTTGAACGAACTATAAAACAGGTTTCCATGGTAACTGCAGGGGTCTGAGCGGACTAGGCCAAAAGTAAACGCCAAGAGCCACTAATTATCGCTCAAGTTATCGCTCAAGAGGAATTCTGTCGCTGTGTGCATCATAGAAGTGCAGCGTTAGCGTGAGCCACGACTGAACTACGAGGTTTGTTTACATGTAAACAAAGGCTCTGATGTGCTTTTCGGGGCGGCGAGGACTCGATGTGCATCCGACCGTGCTCACGATGCGGGGCCCCGCGCCAACGCTCGCCCGCCACTACCCCGTCGAGCCAGCAATGGCGGTCTGTAGAGGTTCGGCGTCCCTAGGCGCATTCCGCAACGGTGATGCTGTTGTTCGGCTGGACGGGCGTGCGAAGCCTCTTCGCGCTCACGACGGACCCGACAACGTTCGGCACCCGCGTGGACGTCTTCGCCGTCATCTCGTCCGCCTGCCTCACGGGCAGCCCCGTCGGCAGCGCGGTCGCCACGGCTACCGCGGGCGACTACCGGGGCGGTCAGGTCTTTGCCATGTTGTGCGTGTTTGCGGCCGCCGGGGTTGCCAAGACGGGCTTGGTGCTGGGTCAACGCATATCATAGTCATGGCGCATCACATGGCTGCTCACTCGTGTTTGGGGTGATGTCGTCCGAGTTGGCGATATGTGTTTGCTAGATGCAATTAGAGAGGAGATACATAGGCCGTGAGGGACACCTAGCACCAGGCGGAAAACACGACCTTTGACCGAAAGTAGTTGCCACCAACATAAGCACTTCATTTTCCGGTAGAACCGATGCAGGAGAGAAGTGCTTGGGTAGGGATGAGGTGCTTTTATTTTTAATTTCCATGGATGATTTGCTATATTTGCAATAAATCATTTTTGGTGGGTGGTTGAATGCCAGTCACTTAGTAACTAAGTACTTAGTTACTTACATACATACGTTACAGCTTTAGGGAGTCGTGTTTACGCTAAGATGCTGTCAAAAATTCGACGACGACGACGTGCCATTCGCAGTTTGTTTAACTCCACCGTTATAGCAAGCCAAAATCTACCGAATTTGATAAAAAAAAACCCCCCAAAGGAGTTGTGGTCGAATTGGGCCGGGCGCAAATACTGATGACACAACAAGTTCATATGTTTGAAACCACCAAATAAGACGCCTTAATTTCCTAATCGGGGTAATTATTACTACTTATTTTTGCTATATACATGAATGTCCCATATCCTCCATTTCTAAAGTGCTCTCCACCGTGTACGATTCACGATGCGGGTTTGGATGGTAGTGCAGGTATAACACGGTCTCGTTCGGGTCCGCCGGCGACAATGGAGTCCGATATCTGACCAATCACTCATACATCAATGTATTTCCTACAATAGCTTTTCTCGTCCGTCCGTCGATACAATGAAGATTCACACTCTATACCAATCCATCCCATCCATCCCATACCAGACCGACCCATCCCAAGTCAAAAGCCCGATTAAAATAGGTATAAACGAGTTGTAAAAGAAAGAAGGACGCCAGCAGTTCCGTCTGGCCTATGCAATGCAGGTAGGAAGGTTATAGCGAATAGAAAAAAAAAGAAAAAAAAAAGGTAGGCACCGGAGTGGAGACACCGAGAGAGCGCTCAACGACAATGGCTAGACACCACGAATCAATACATGTCAAGAATATCGTCGGCGTAGCCGTACTCCTCTGCCTGCGTGAGCTTCTGCGTTTCCATCTGGTCCCGCTCCCATTCGCGCTGGCGCTGGCGCTCCTTCTCGCGTTCGCGCTCCAGGAACGACATCCTTGCGTTGGGTCAGCATTCATGACGGGACACATCTTCGACCGACGGCGAAACTTACCGGCTCCAGTTGATCTGCACCTGTTCGCTGTTCGAGCTGAGCGGCCTATCGTCGTCGCCACGCTCCCAACTGTCCTGCTGCTTGACGGCTTTGGCAGGCGGCGGGGGTAGTTTTCTCGGAGGAGTCGGGAGAGCTCGAGGCGGGATCGCGGGCCCGAGCTTGCTGAGACTCGACGGACGAGAGTCGGTGGGCTCGGTGATGGGCGGCGTGATGATCGCCTCGCGTGCCCATGCGCCCTGGAGGAACCGACGCTCCTCTTCCAGTTCTGCCGACTCGCGGTCGTTGTGGCGGACGACATGGGCCGGCATCGGGCGGTCGCCGGTGAGATGGGAGACGATGTATCGCTCGCCGGTGCGTTGGACGGGCATGGTCGCGCGGTTCCGTTCGCCGGTGCGGTGCCGTATCACCTCCGCGGCGTCGCGTCGCATCCGCTCCGTCTCCTCCCGCCGTCGGGTCTCCTTCTCGGCTTCGTAGAGCCGCTCGCGCTCGCGTGCCTTCTCCAGCTCGCGTTCGAGCTGCCGCACTCGCTCGCGTTCGCGCGCCAGCTCCGAGTCGAACACGCGGGAGCGCTCCTCGCCTAGGCGGGTGGATTCGCGGTAGCGTTCGAGTTCGCGTTGGCGTTCGAGCTCGCGTTGGTGATCCTTCTCCGCTTGCCATTTCCTGCGCTGGTCCTCCTCTGCCTGCCATCGACGCTTTTGCTCTTCAGCCTGGGCCTGGTGCGCGCGGTTCTCCTCGTCCCGTTCTTCCAGCCACCGGCGCTTTTCGGCTTCCTGGCGTGCTCGTTCGGCGTTGGTTTCTTCTTCTTGTCGGCGTCGGAGAAGCTCGGCCTCTTTCTGCTGTCGGACGGCAGCCGCCTGTCGCAGCAGTTCTTCCTTTTGCGCGGCCTCTTGCTCCAATCGTAATAGTTCCGCTTTTCGAGCTCTCTCCTCCTCTTCGTGCCTCAACACCGCCGCCTTGCGAGCCTTCTCCTCCTCGAGCCTAAGAGCTGCTGCCTTTCGAGCCTTTTCCTCCTCACGGTGCCGCATCTCCTCCCTTAGGGTCCGTTCCTCCGCCTGCTTCTTCAACAGGTCACTTTTCTCCTCCTCGTCCCGCCTACGCAGGGCCAGTCTCTCGGCCTCATTCTGCTTCTTCAGCCGTTCCCTTTCCTGCGCGGTCGCGGTTTCCACCTTCTTCGGCGTGCCAGCTCCCGGCCCCGCCATCGCCCCCGCTGCTAGCGGAGGGGTGGCAGTGATCTGTCGCCGGCCGCCGAACATAATTCCCTGATTTCCCTGGCTGGCACCTCCCATGTAGCCGTACTGCGCGACATTCCAAGCTGGCGTCGTGGCCTTCTCCTGCCCCGGCTTCGTCCAGGCCGAGACGGCCACCTTCTTCCCTGGGACAGGCGGGGAGGCCGCCTTTCCCGCCACACCCGTGCCGACCGGCACCGCACCACCCTTCAGGCCACCGACTGTGTCCGGAAACGCCGCCGGGTCGAGGCTGTTGGCGACACGGGAGAAGGCGCCGAGACATTGGAGGACCTGGGCGGGATCCTTCTTCTCGAAGAGGTCGACGGTGAGGAAGCGGTCGTGCGGCGGCAGCGAAACGGGCGGCGACGAGATTGCGGTCAGGAACTGGGCGATATTTTCCATCTGCACGAACGGCATCGCCGACTTCTTCGGTCTCAGCTGGGTGCCGCCGGTGGCGGCAGCCAGCACATTTGCGAGACTGCGAGGAGTCAGCTGGATGGAAAGGCGGAGGGAGCGGGCAGGCATACCGGCAGAGGAGGGTGCCATCCTTCAGAATGTCCATCAAATCGCCCTTCGGCAGCGGCTCGCCGAGAGTCGCGCTCAGCCATGTGCTCACGGCTGCAGCGGCCTCGGGGGTGTACTTTGATTTCCGCAGACGTGCAAGGTCTTTGTCGAGCGACGAGACGGTAGCCATGGGGATTGCCGGGAGTGACTGAGGACAGAGTATTGAGCGAGAAACGGAGCTGCTGGATGGGCGCGGGGAGAGAATTGGTGAAGTCGGGGAGATAGTTATCGGTAGAATGGTGGATGGTTGGGGTTGGGAACGGGTGTTCGTCTCCTTTTTTTTTTCTTTCTTTCTTTTCTCGGGCTGGACGGATCCAGTGCGGCTGGTGGGCGTGTTTCTCACCTGCTGTGGGCGGTAAGATGAGAAGCGGGCTGTGATGGAGGGTGCTGGTGTCGAGCGAAGGGGACCGTGAGGGCTCGCAAAATGAACAACAGCCAGGGTTGTCAGGGATTGCGTAGGCCGTGCCGTCGGTGGCGAGTGCTGTGGCGTTCTGCTGCTAAGCATATTATAGAGGTCACGTGTTGGAACCTTTGCAATGAACGAGAGTTCTGCTTCTCCCGCAGAGTATCACCATCAGCCTCTTTCACTGTTCACCCTTGAACGCTAGAACGTCCATCAAGTGTCCTGGCCTCATTGGCTGAGCTTGACGGTAGTCCGCCCCGCGTCGCCCCCTTCCCACAGCTCCCGTCCGTGTCACCGCAAAGCATTCCTCCCCCTGCTCAAAACTTCACCCAGAGGCAGACAACACAAGGCGGTATCTCGTAGCAGCGAGCGACGGGCAGATAGATACGCAATGCCACGGTCCGAGAGGAGCACCGCACCGACAGACCGAAGGTGAGGGCATTCAGTGCTGGGGGGCGGCGGGGCCGGTCGAAGCAGCATACCGCATCCCGGAGGTTGTCTCGCCAGTCTATTAGCATAGTGTAGTCGGTTCTGCGAGTGGAGCAGCAGCTCACGGCCCACTCCTCGCCTGTTCACCTCTGCAGTCCATCAACGCACTGTCACGCATCCCGACAATGGTTCAAAGCACAAGGATGAGGATCCAAGCATGGCTGCAATCAGACCCACGATTCCGTGAGTTCGCTCCCCCCTCTCCGCATGTTTGTTCTGTTCTGTGGCTGGCCTGCTGTAGGCACCCTTCGAGAATTGCCCCTTCTACGCCGAAGCCGGTGTGATTGAAGCCGCAAAAGCACGGCGAGAAAGTTGTCTATCCCTCTAACGCTTTGCTGGGCGGTCGAAATGATGCACGGGGATCGTCGGACTGATCCACAGGAATCTTGCAAGTCGCAATTCTGCTTGCCATATCCTAGATGGGCGGTGGCTCGGTGAGTGTTTGGGCAAACACTCGGTCTCTGCTGGCCAGTGGCCAACATATCTTCCAGATGCTCCTTTTCCTCCTTAAGCAGCACTGGGATGGACCGCATGCAAAGATTCCCTCCAGCGGCGCCAATAAGCAGAGGATATCCCAGTCTGCGAGTATGTGGGGAGGAGCTGCAGTCATTGATCGAGGAACTCGCTCGCTATTTACGAAGCAGGCGCCAGCCGACTCTTCGAATGTGAAGAGATAAGTGGGGACGGTTTCGCCGACGGATGTTTTTTTAATTCCTTTTTTGAGAGAGTGGCGACTAACAAGAAAGCCCCCCTCATGTGGGTACATAAACGTCATTTGTACGACTACCTCGGGCATGCTACCACAGGACCACAGGCGCGCACTCGGAGAGTGACGTGCCTAGGAGTGGGGGGACCCCATACCATGGAAAGCCACTCCACCCTTCACAAGATCGAGGAAGAATCTCGGAAAATCATCACAACATTCATTACTCCCGAGATGCGTGCTCTTTTGATACAATCCGACTCGCTTATCTCGTCTCGTCAACGCTCCCATGATATCTCGCCATCGAAGAAGCAGAAGAAGAACACATCCCATCCCGTCGTTCCATCCCGTTTCGCGGCAGCTACCAAATTACTAAATGAGGTGCTTGCTCCTAAAGTACGCCCTGAGGTAGACGACCTGCCAGGCGCCGAGTCCGACCAGCGTGGCCATGACCGCCAGAGAAAAGAACTTGACGCGCTCGTTGGTGCTCTCGTTGGTGTCTCTCAGCTTCTGCTCGCGCCGCCGCAGGTAGTCCATCTGGTTGACGATCTCGGCGGTGACGGCCTCGATGCGGCGCAGCTCGACTTCGACGGGCTTCAGCTTCTCGGCGGCCTGGATCGCCGACCAGTCGCGGGCGTCGGCACCTATGTCGACGTCCAGCTCGATGGAGCGCGCGAGACCGAGTTTCCTACCTGGAGGGAAGGGGTCAGCAGGCACACACACGAGCAAGGCGGTCCGGGGCTAGTACCATCGGAGAGCGTGTTCTCAAAGCAGACATCGAACGCGGCCTCGGCGTGGCTAGTAAACGCCAGAGGCGTCTCGCCGACCGCATCCTTGGCCTTTCCGTACTCGTTCCCGACGGTATCTTTGATCTGCCACGTGCCGCCCGCTCTGGGTGATCAGTCTCAATCCAATCCACCCAATCCAGTCCAGTCCAATCCAGTCCAATCCAGTCCAGTCCAATCCCTCCAGTCCAATCCACCTCGCAACTAGCCGATCCCGTAGGTAGGTAGTGAAGAAGACCTACGTAGATGTTGACGGTCTGACCGTCTCCCTTCGTACCCGAAAGTGTCGCCGTCACGACCACTAATGTGTCCTTGCCCACGTAGTTCCGGATGCACCGTGGCTTGAGGTGCTTTTTCTGCTGCGCGGGGAGGTCGAACTTCAACGCCGAAGCGACGGCGAGACAGGAAAGAAGTACGGAGGAGAGCCACATTTTGGGTGTATGCATATGTTTTCTTGCGATCAGAATCTGGGGGTTCGTGCCCGATGGAGGGGGCTCGTGTCGGTGCGGTAGTGGTATGTGTTGTTTGGCGGGGCGATGGGTGGTGGTGGGTGAGTTGAAGCTTTTCACGGTTCGGAAAAAGGAGACCACACCAAAGGTGTTGCCAGAGTGTCACCGCGTGTGGCTGGCCGGGTGAGGCGTGTGGCTGGTGCAGTTAGGCTTAGCGTCCGAATGCAACTTTTCGCTTCAGCTATGTTATACACTACTCAGCAAACCGCAACACGTGAAATGCATTGTTGCGTACTCAGATTTGCTGCCATGCCAGCTCAGCCAACCTGCGCCTGCCCCAGCCACCGACACAACTCGACGCACCAATCCAAACATACACCTCACATCACCCTCCCCCCTCGGTCCTCCCCGCGACCTCCTGACGAAACTCTTATATAGACCACCCATCGCCAGGACAGGGCCCGCGCCCCTCCCCCCATCCATCCACCAAAACCAATCCCCCACTACCTACGCCACCTCCGATGTCCGCCCGCCGCTTGCGTCGCTCCGCCCTCACCGTACCCATCGCGCTCACCACGACCGTTGTGGCGGCCTCCTTTGCGCTCTACTACTTCTTCTCTGAGAACGGCAGCCAAGACACCGAAAACACGACACACGTGCACGAGAGCGATGCGGAGCTCACACGGCGCCCCAGCACACGACGCCGCTCCGGGTCCACGGGGGCTGCCGCAGCTGGTGGTGGTGTCAGCGGAGGCGGTGGCGTTTTCGCCGTCGCCCCGCGCAAGAAGGCGATCGCGCTCGTCGTGCACGAGTCGACGGTGCCCTCGGCGATGATGGAGCAGCTTCCGAGCCCGCTGCCGCTGCACCTCGCCGACGTCTTCGTGCTCATCTACTCGCCGAGCATGACCTCGCATCCACTCAACGCCAGCGACGCGGCCGCGTTCGAGAACAGCGCCGACGAAGGAACCGTCTACGCCCAGGCGCACAAGATGTTCCACAAGGACGCGCCCACGGAACTCGTCATGCCCTACGCCGACGAGAAGAGTCTCGTGCCCATGCTGAAGCAGCTCGCTCCCGAGCACGTCTATATCGAGGACTCGTTGGTGGGGCAGGACGCCGCGGTTGTGACGGAAGTCCTCGGCGGCAGATGGGTCGGCGGCGTTGTCGTTTCGGTTGAGGAACCGGCAGAGGGACAGCGGATCGCGGATGCTACTGGCAGGCTGGGAAGGGGGGTCAAGGTGCTCGACGTTGCCAGGGTCGGCGACGATTGGAAAGAGCGCGTCGGTTAGGCGGATGTGCAAGCGCGATGGAAAAGAGATGATGTATCATACACAACGGTGGTTTGTCTTGTGACAGCGGAAGGAGTGAGCGACTTGTGGAGCTGGCTTTGCGATGGGGTAAGCATACGATGGGCTTACGTAACGAGTTTATGACCGCGGTTAGTGGGGCTGGGGCTGGATAATATGTATCAATTGCTTCTGGTTTGGTTGGGAGGCTGCGCTATATATGATTTGGATTCGCGGTTCGTTGGCCGACATCCCGAGATCTACCAAGATCCGTGGAAACTTCCCACTTCCGCTCTCGCATACTGAATCTGTCTCCTGATGTGTTTCTAACCCAGAATTGGGGAACAACAGTCCCTATTGAGACATGGCGGGTGCGACTGCACACAAGTGCATGAACGGAGGAATTGCGTGATCCATCATCTTGCAATCGTTTTCGGGGATTATTTCTTTGTTTAGTCATACATCGTATGCGACATACTTACGTAGCAAGAGTATGACGATATGTACCTGTCTGTTTCCCCATCCACAGTCCGAGACGAAGGGGGCCCGTTGCAAGCTCCCCTTTGCCCTCCGCCCAAGCCTGTCCCAAAAGCGATAGAATGCACTTAGGAAATTACAAAGGAAAAACAAGGAAAAGAACAAAGTAAAGCCGCCTCCAGATCCTACCGCTCCTCAACGGATGCCAAAAGGGATCGCGTGGGGAGCAACAGCGGCTGTTCTTCACCCCGGTGCCCAGTTCCTCGGCCTCCGCCCTCCTCTCCTCTTCCCTTTCCCTCCCCTCCCGGAGTTCCCATTCTGATGTCTCATTTTATGCGTCTTCCTTAGCCGGCATTGGGACCAGCCTCCCCATGTCCGTGGTGGAGCGGAAGTCCAAGATAACCTGCTGCAGCACCCGTCGACGAAGAGGTCCCGGATCTTAAACCGGTCCTTACCTCTCCCTGTCTCTCTGCGCACCTCTGCCCACAAGATTTTTCCGCTGGTGTTTCCAGAGCGGGCAGCACTTGAAGAGGTGCTCCCGAGCCTGGGTCCTGTAAGGCACCACCAGCACTTAGCGGTGGGCTGCTTCTTCGTCCACGCGAGGTATTGCTAGTAAGGTAGTGCCCCGTCTTCAACTGGTAGAACCTCACAGCAAGCCGCTTATTGGCGTTTGCCGGGCCCGAGTCGGGCTTCTAGCGTGATTCCGAAGTCGGCTGTACCGTATCTCCTCCCAGCAACCTTGGACCCCGCCCACACCTTTGCTTCCTGCCACTTGACCTTTGTGATCAAGCACTGAATGTACTAGTGACCTGGGGGGCTGCCGTACCGCCCAGATCGGAGAATTTCCACGCCGTGGGCATCTGGCTCGTCCGCTGCCAGCTTCGCCCATTCCTCTGCCTTCTCATCCCCCGGCACCCCCTTGTGGGCAGGACACCATCGGAGCTCGATCGTAACTCCCGACCTTCTCCGGCGGATGGTTACGATGTGCTTCTGCCTCAAGGGCATACCTCTGGTCGGGGCCGGGCTCGTCTGAGCCCATCCTTCGGATTGCTGCCTGGCTCTCGGTGGGAACTGAAGGTTGGTTAAAGGATCAGAGCGATGCGAGTGATATTGTATACTGCTCATAGGGCATAGGTATAATCGATGCGGCGCAAAATCGCTTGGATCAAGCTTCCTGAAAACTCTGGGTATTTTCAGCTATCTGCCGTACACACGGGGGGGAGAGAGCTACCAAGTCCTCCGTTCGCGACCACTACTCAGTAGGTCCGTGACGAATCTATATTTAGCATTCCGGGGTGTCTCAGTCTCTCAGACTCGCAGCATCAAACACGGTGCGTGCACTCCTAGTTCCCGTCGGGGTGGGGAGATTCCCGCCTCCAGTGACACACCTCCTTGGTTACTCCTCCCGATGCTCACCCTCGAGAGTCTAAACAATGACGCGACGATCGTTCTGATGTTCCGGGCGTCGGCGACTAGATTCATGGTTCTGCTGGATCCGTGGCTGCACTCGTACACGCCCGTTTTCCACCGGCGGTTTTCGAGCAGATGCACGCGGTGTCGCGGCCGTTGGCCGACATTCCCGCGCCGAATGCGGTGGCACTGAGCCAGAGCCAGAGCAACCACGCACGAGCCGACGCTGCGCGCGCTGCCAAGGGGACGCACGAAGATATATGCCGTCCCGGACGTGGCGAGGGAAGTGCGCGGTTGGCGCTGGGAGGCAGCGCCAGAGGTCGTCGTGCTAAGCCGCACTGGCGTCTCGGTCCAGAGCGAGGGCAGCAGTTGTGTGCAGTTTTGCTACCTCTGCGCGAAGCCGTGGGGGTGGTAAGTCTGCATTCGGCATTTGGCTGGGGGATGAGCTCGTTGCCACAATGGCAAGGTCCTGAAGGGCGTCTCCACGCCCCATGGGGGCTCGGTCGGTTGCGTCAGGGAGCGGGTCGGCGATTGAGGGTGAGCAGGCGGAGAAGGTAAGAGTAACGAAGAAGGCGGCCGTCGGTGAGAACGTAATCGTCGGTGGTGACATGTCGGGGATGTTGTAACATTGAGGGCAATCTTGAACGAGTTGTTATTTTTGCGTGGCGTCTGTCACTTGTACGGCATCGCAAAACCTCGGGTCCGGTTCCTGCCAGCCGCTGAGAGGAGAAATTCGTAGCACAACCTCGTAGACCTCTGAGTACCGGTGAAAATCAGCGACCACGATCATCGTCATACGCGCGTGTACAGGATCACGGGTTAGCACCAGTTTCCGCAACATCTCTCAACCGACTGTAGGGCCCGAGAAGCCCCCAAAACTCGCTTTGGTATGGGAAAGTAGCTGAAGAAGAGATGCGATGCTCACGAGCAAAGTTTGCCACAGGTGGTGGTGACGCCTTTGGGTACCTTCGGATCAGACGGAAATTCTTCCGCCTGGAGAGGTCTAAGATTAAATTCCACGCGACATAGGGATGTTTGAAAACTCCCCACTTTCTTGGGGAAACAGATGACAGCTCACACAAAGAGGTTTTGGAGGAGATGCCCATTGAGCTAGGCATTCTCGAGAAGTCCTGGAGGGAACGCTCCTGCACATATGCAGATGGTGAGACCTGCTGATGTTTTGAGAATTGTCACTCCATTTAGGGCTTCTTGGGCCCTGGAGGGGTTGATCCTCCTCTTTCCTCCAGTCAACACAGAGAGTTCTCTCTCTGGCTCGCCATGATCAAAACTGGTCGCATGCGAGTAATGATGGAAAAAAAGAAGCTCAACTCAATCGATTGTATCGCAGCATCGATCAGAAGTAGAGTCAGAATAACTGGTATCCTCCAGCTCGGAGGTAGACGATGGCCAATAGACACCGGTCCCTGGATCATACAATCACCGCCATCTGGGATAGTAGTAAGCTATACTTATGCGAGATCCACCGCTATCCTCAGCTCCCAACAGTAGTCGATGACTCGCACCGGCCACGGCTGGCGCGGGAATGAGGGGCCATGATGAACGTCTGTGATGTGGGACGAACCGCACGGTGAATAGGGTTTGAGTCTGATCTGCACGTCCGGTTGTAAGATTAGTGAGTATAAAGACACTTGTTGGGGGACGGGGGGGTATCATCATTGTATTCTACAATGTACACTCACGATACCCCAACGAACTGAATGTTGAAAGAAGACCCCGGTTCCTGCGTTGCCACATTCACAGCCAGCGGTGTCGGCGGGTATCGATTTGCGGTAACCACCCGCACAAAGCAGAAGACATGAGTACAGAAACAAGTGGTATATCGTCCAATTCCATCCTCAAGAAATTAAAAGCAGAAACCGGTCAAGAGATGCCATAAAGTCGATCATCAAAAAGCGGAACTTGCAAGCACAAACAGACAAACCAAATCGCCCATCAAATCCACCCCAAATTCCGTTGAAAAAAACGTCCGCCCTTCCAAGCAAGCTAACTAAACGTCCAGACTTGAATTAGTTACACGCTGTCTCCATTAAAATTTCCAACGTGTTTCAGATCTCTCCTTCACTAGCGATCGCTTTCCCAGTGTCCGTCACCTGCTCGATGGGTTCGCCGCCGGTATGACCACTCCTTGGTATGTGTGATTTTTGCCTATATCAGCTGCCGCAACCATCCCGTTGCCAGTGTGGTTGCCATTGGTGCCCATGTCTTCGGTATTGACAACGCTGAAAACTGTGGTAGTCGCGTCGTTGGAACCTTCAGCCGTGAGGTCAATGATGGGGCAACCCTTGATGCTGTCGGCCACGCCCACTTCACCGCCGTGCACGCTTCCAATGACACCGCCGGAGGAATGGTTGGTATCGATGTCCATGCCTCTGGTAACGCGAGTGTCGAAGCCGGTGGTAGTCGCACCTCGGGAACCTTTAGCTGTAAGGTGTGTGGTGGGTAGTCTCTCGCTGCGGTCGGAGCGAGCTCCGTCGCTGTGCACGTTTCTTGGGACCTCCTCGGCGGCGCGGTTGGCACCGGTGCCCAAGTATTCGGAATTATGAGCGCCGAATCCAGTGGTAATAGCGCCTTGAGAATCTGCAACCGTATGACCAATGGTGGGTGGCCTCTCGCTGTGGTCGGGGTGAACTCCGCCGCTGTTCACGCTTCGAGTGATCTCGCCGGCTTTGCAGTTAGCTTCGGTGCCCATGTCTTCGGAATTGTGGGCGCCAGAGTAGGTGGTGGCAGCACCTTGGGAACTGGTTGGAGGTCTCTCGCTACCTTTGGCCATGCCCACCTCCTCACCATACACGCTTTCGGGGGTCTTGTTGGCAGTGTGTTTATCTTTGATGCCCGTGCCATCGTGATCTTGAGTGCTAACGTCGATGATAGCATCTTGGGAATCCTCTCCCGTAAGGTCAATGATGGGGACCCCCCCTCTGCCACCGACCATGTCCACTTCACCACTGAGCACCCTTCTAGGGGCCTTGCCGACGAGGATACCTGCCGCGTGCACTGTGTCCATCTCCTGTTCATTGAATCGGTCGACGGGATTGCAGTCGTCGTCTGTCAGATCGCTGACGTCTTCCATGGGCTCGTCATCGTCATCGTCCCGTCCGGCGGATCCTGCTGCTTGTCCCGCCCACTGATTCACACTCTGCACGATGTCCGTCGCTTGGCTCCAATCATTGTTAAACCTATCGACAGTATTACCCGCCGGAAACCTATCAATTTCGTCGGCCATCTCGTCGGCAGTTGTAGCTTCCGTATTGACAGGGCTGCCAATACCTTCGGGAACCAGCAGGCCTTCCCTTCTGTTCTCCCTCTCACGCTCTTGTTCCCACATGAGTAGGTAGTCCGCAGCTTTCCACCCAAACCGGTCTCTCAACTCAGGGTTGGCGCCAGCGAGGTTGAGGGGCTTTGAGAGCGCCGCCATGACCGCGTCGTCCTGCACGTTGCTGAGGTGATGGAGTGCCGTCCATCCATCGCAATCAGTGTGAGCAGCGTCGGCACCCGTCGCCAACAGGGCCTCCGCGATCTCAACCTGCGAATGGCGGATGGCTAGCATCAATAACGACATCTGGCCGCATTCCGCCAAGCCACTGGGATCGAGCCCCGCGTCTAGACATTGAAAAAACGTCCCCGTCCGTCCCTCCTCGATCGCCCAGACGGCCAATAGACGGTACATTGGCGTAACGCGGAACTCCGTCTCGAGGACGAACTTGTAGAGGTGGGTATTGAGGTTCTTGTGGGTGTGGTGGTTGGTCCTGGTAAAATAATCCAGCTCTGGCACGCTGGGAAGATTCTCGAAGATCTGAACGAGAACCTTCTCGGGAAGATCGTTGAGCGATACCATCGTGTAGCTATGACTGCTGCGAGCAGCTGTGAGTTGAGAATTTCACTGGAGGGATATCTTTGCTTACCGAATAGCAGAAGCGTGCTAGAATCAAGAATCAGTTGCGAAACGGTAGGAAAGAGGACAGCGGGTGTGAGAAGGCGCCCAGCAAAAGCTTGAGATAGGTAGGGGGGAATGCCCGATGCAAGCTTTAGATGGGGAAGGAAGAGGTAGGCGAGAGTAATATGGATGTGCGCAGCAGAAGGTGATAGAGGTGACAAGGAAAAGGTGAATTGGGTGAGGGAAGAGTATGGGAGGAAGGAAACAATGGAGGCGTGTGAACGGAGGGACGGTGGATGGAGGGCTCAAAAACAGCGGATGGGATGCAGTCTTCCGGATCTGGGAGTCCTCAGAGCCTGGGCAGCCACAAGTAGATGTATACTCCCAGAGAATACCGGTCGCTGTCCATTGAATTCTTTGAAGGAATCTGGATCATAGAAGGCCGCTCGCTCTAGCCTGTCGATGTGTGGAGCCGGGACATGAACACAGCTGAACAAATCCACAGGAATTCTTGTCCATATGAATCGGACGAGAGCCAGTTAGGTAGCTCTGCTCGGTTTTCTGAAAGAATGGTTCCCCTGGGTGTGCCAGTCTACCTTCAAGTTATTGATACTGTAAAAACGATAGGCTATTCACTTTTATGCCATCGCAAATGGGCTACTCACGGCCCTTAACACCTGAATAAACCACTGTGTATCAAGCTGCACTGGACCCGCAAGGCTTTGGCTGCTACATCGAGTACTAGCGTGACCTTTCCGTACCCAACGATTGCTCGACATATCGGATGCTCAACTTCTCCGATGCTCCGATTGTACAATGCTCAAGCAACCCATATCGGCTGGAAAAAATCTAACTGCGTCGGAAATGAAACTCCCAGGTTGATGTGAATACCTACGTCGGTACCTGGTGGGTGGGTGGGGGCTTCCATCTAACCGGTTCCAGACGCTCCGATGCTAAGCCACAAGCAATCTGGAAAAGGGGGGAGCGTATACTTGGGGCGGTCCGAGACGGCATCGACACCGAGGAGCGTGGGGCGAAGGTCAGTGTCTTGTTCGGTCTCAGTGTATCGTTATATCGTGCGATAGTTATCACTCGTTTGACTTTCATCACGCAGCAATATCAATTCGCCGTTCCATAACACTCGCATTCCTCGTCGTCAGCGATATTCAGTCCTCCTCCGGCTTGCCTGCTTCCTCGGTCTCGGCGCCCTCTTCATCGGCTTACAACATACAATTGCTGCCGCTCGAGTAGCTAGGGCTATCAATCACGGAGACAGGTGTTACTTCTGTCCAAGGCGTTGCTGGAGGGGCCCTCACTGACACTCTGTCACAATAAACAGACGTTTCCAAAGGAACCTGCACTGTAACGATTCCTCCAGGATTTTACTAGAGGGCCCAACTCTTTTTTCTTCCTGCACCGCAGCTGGCAAGGCCTCTATACTAATTCCAACCTTCAGCTCCAGCCTACGGTACCATCCAAGTTTCGTTCCCGTCCTGCACGAGAAACTATCGCAATTCCACCACTTACCTGCAATAACGGTATGCAAACCAATCCCGCTGCCATTCCTTCCCCCATCTATCGTCACCTATTGGTACTTCTACCTGCGCCCCCTATTCCTGTCTGGATGTCCGTGTAGGTTACCGCCCTCACCCTTTTTTCTCCCTCATGCCCTCGCATATCCGCCAGACACGATTGGGGGGGGGACCGGGCCACGACGGGGGCGACCACCGTGGCCCAAGGGGAAAAACAAGGAGTCCTCGAGGCAATGGCTGGCGTCTCCGGCGTGACTTTTAGGCTGACAGTCTTAGAAGATGTTAGAACACCCATCGAGAGAGCACGCGTAAGTATGGGTTACTATGCTGACTCGAAATCGGCCCATGATTTCCAGCAGGAACGATGTCGGCGTACGCCACGAGGCACGGAAGATGATTCTGAGGACAAGAATGCTCGTGCGCGAGGCTGAGGAATAGCAGTGCTGATATCTTGGGCGGTCGAGCTGCTGCTTCAGCCCCAGGACACGCACGCCCACTCCTTGTTCCGGGGGCGGCTGAGCGCTCCTGTAACCCAACGCTATTGTTGGGAGCGGGTAGTGCTTGAAGGCCCTAGCCTGGAGGACTGCGTGGGACCGTGGGCAGGTGCTCAGGGAAGAAGCTTCGCCGTTGACACCCGAATGTTCACCCGGAGTGGCGCAGCAGGAGATTAGTGCGGCGGTGGAAGCGCTCTTCAGGTATGGCCAACCTTGGAGGATCGCGGCACCCGCGGGTCCAAGTCTTGCTCCTCGGCAGCCAATGCCGCCGTACGGGAGGAGTCTCCTCCCACCGACTACCTGGAAGGGAGAGGGATCCCGGCAGGAATCGCGGCCGCGGTACAGAGATGTAGCTAGAAGATCTACGTAAGGTAGTGGGTTCTAGCTCCAACGAAGTCGGAAGTAGCGGTAGTAATGCGAAACGTCGACGGTTAGGGAGGGTAATGTCGATTAGTATGCGGTCGACTAGTTTAGTCTGTATTGTGTGAACTTGCCGACTACCCTGACGTGCTTGGAGGTATGCGGGTTCGCGGGTTTGCAGTGGGATAGATGACGAGGGTAAGGTGTTGGCAAAGGAGTAAACTAGCAATGTGGAGGAGGATGCGATTTTGTGTTCGGCGGAAACATAGAAATTGAAACATAAGGTTTGCCCTGCCAAGCAAATCCAGCTAATACTTTAACCTCGATGCTGACAGTCTATTTTGTTTCATCGAAACCCAACCTTCCGACAACATATCCTCTAAAACCTCAACGACAGGCGTTCCCGAGGATATCACCAACTCCATTATGGGTCGCGTTTATCCAGCGCCAAAAGCCAAGCCAGAAATGGGCTTCGCAGACTCGTTCAGCAGGGCTTCGAAGCGGGGGACTATGCGTTTGGCTGTGAAGAGACTTCTGGACAATCTCTTTGCCCGCCGCCAGGCCCACGAGACCCGTGCGGACCTTAAAATTTGTCTCGCGCGCTACTTGAGGTCGATTCAGCATGCCAAAGTCCCCAGAATGAGTGTTGCACCCAAGCCTCTGCGGTTGGGCGTCGTGAAACAGGAAACGCATACAGATGCAGATACGGATTCAGGTGTCCCTCTTTCAGCGACCGGACCCACCGATTCAACACCACTGACGCCTCTCCATTCGCTGTCGAACGAGTTACTCCTCATGATCTTTCACAAAATTCCATCCCTAAACGATCGCTTGCAATTCGTGCGGACCTGCAGATTCCACCACATTCTGATGTGCCGCGACCTGTACACGTCCTCGGTGCCTCGCAACCTGAGAAGCAGCCTGTATGACACGGATCTTCACCTGATTCTGTTCCATGACAACGAGCCTGCGCTGCGCCAGTTCCTGGACGCCCGCCTACCCATCGACCACCGGTTTCCGTCGACGAGCGTGACACTGCTCAGCCACGCTTGCTCGCGTCTGGCGGTCTCGTGCGTGGGGCTGCTACTCGCTCGCAACGCCAGCCTGGCGATGCCGGAGGATGCAGGGAGCATTCTGCACGCACTCTTCGGCTCGCGCTGTCTGCACTCCAAGCAGGAGGGCTCCGAGGAGTACACCAAGGCCGTCCAAATCCTGAGAATGCTCCTTGCATTCGGCGCCGACATCCACAAAACAGACCGCGACGGCCGGACCCCGCTCGACCGTGCCGTCGTCCTCGACTCGCGCATGGTCAGGCTTCTACTCGAAGCCGGGGCCTCCGCCAACGAAGGTCCGAAGAAATTCCGTGAGTACCCCAGCCTCGAGCTCGACGGCCGCATTCTCCACAGAGCCGTCGGCTACGGATCTCCCTACACCATTGAGATGCTCCTGGAAAACGGCGCTGAGCTCAACGCCACCGAGACCTCCAGAATCACTCCTCTCTGTTACTGCCTACTCCTGGGGAATCCGCAGAAGAACGCGGCGGTGGTCCTGGACTACTCGGCGAAGGTCGGCGGTGGATCGGTGGTCAAGACCATGAAGCTCGCTGTTCCCTGGCTTGTTGATCCGAAAGGGTGGCCCGAATACACCAGGAAGCGGTTCTGGGAGACTGTCTTCAGGGATGAAATGGTCATGCAGAAGCTCCAAGAGCATGGCCTCGTTTGTTGAACATGAGCTTTTGTCCCCGCAGCCCATCAACGGCTGATTTTGAATGTCTGCATTAAAGCGTGTAGTTAAAGCCTGTTTAGACTGTCTGCATTAGAGGGTGTGGAAGATCTTGCACCCACCGCCTGGTCAAAGTTCCCCTGCATTTTCTTCGTTTTATTTGTTTTAATTACTCGCGTGCGACCTAAGTAAATCATGGCGTGATACACACTGCCTGGTTCAGTCCGCGCGAATGCGGTACGTTGGGAGCTCCCCTTTGCCCTCCGCCCAGGCGTGTCCCAAGAAGATATGTTGCACAACAACGAAATCACGAAGGTAAGAAAGAGAAGGAGCAAAGGAAACCACGACCCGCCCCCGCAGCCTGCTCCTCTTCCCTCTCCTACCGCTCCCGAAGCTCCCATTCTAGCGCCTCACTCCCTGCGTGTTCCTCAGCTGGGGCCGGGACCAGCCTTCCCACATCCGTGGTGGAGAGCAAGTCCAGTACCGCCTGGTTGCACCTCACGTCGGCGAAAAGGTCCCGGACCGTGAACCGGCTTTTCCACCTCCCGCTCTCCTTCCGAACCTCTACCCACAGGATCTTCTGTTGGGCCTCCAGCTCGGAGCACACCTTGAAGAGGTGATCCCATGTCTGCGTCCTGCGCGAGCACCGCCAGCACTGAGCGGTGGGCGGGCTCTTCGTCTTGTTCAAGTACTGCCCTGTGAGGCAGTGACCAGTCTGCAGCAGCAGATCCTAGAGGTGAGCCTCTTGGAGCTACCTGCGACCGTTCCGTCCGGCTTCTTCCTCCCCGCATCTTGTATTTCTTCCTGGAGCCCGGCTTCCAACCCATTGGCGGGCTTCTGCCCACTTCTTCTCGAAGATCTCTCGCTTGAGGTGTGTGAGGGATCTGGGGAACGGCATCACGCGTGCCTCCGCCCGGTCCGAGTAGCCTAGCCATTCCACCCCACGGGCGTCTGGCTCCTCCGCCGCAAGCTTAGTCCATTCGTCGGCCTTCTCGTTTCCCGTGACGCCCTTGTGCGCCGGGCACCACCGGATCTCGATGATGTCCGGTCTGGCCTTCCGGAGTACTGCGATGTGTTTTCTCGCCTGAAGCGCGTACATCTGGCCAGGGCCAGGCTCTTTCGGTGTCATGCGCTTGATGGCGGCCTGGGCATTCGTGAATATTGTGACCGTTTCCGGGGTCTTTTGGCCCCGGCGATGGCGGCGCACTCCGTGTTGTAGGCCTCTTGGTTGTAGCCTATGTGGCTTTCGGTGCCCACCCAGGACTGCCCGTTTTTGCCATACCTCCGAGTATCCGGCGCTGTGTTTTCGTTGTGGAGACTGTAGTGACCTTTTTTGCGTACGTACCGTACTGTGGGCACTCCGGTCAGCTTGCGTGTTGACACAATGTGACCGGCCGCGGTATTGGTGACGATGCTGGTACACGCACTCTAGATTCAGTGAGATGTGTTCATGTAGGATAGAGTCCGTGGCGAATTGTGTGGAAGACAGTCACGCCGCAGGTATCTACATATGCATGTACGCAGAGCGGAATTCTCCGGATCGGCACTAGTTAGTTACATAGGACTGGCAGCGGGTAGATAAGCGAGATCATGATGACAAACTCAAATCCTAAAAAGGGACTGGGAGCTCAATATTAGAGTGGGTTGAGGGAATTCTCCGGATAAAAATTCCCCTTTGTTGTTTTATAATTATGGTAGAATCATTTGCCAAATCGGGATGCATCGATAATGCAATTGCAGCTCCAATGTCACTACCAATACTCCACTCCAAGTCATTCGCTCGGCGTCCCAGTCGGCGGGTTCCGTGTCACCTTAGCGTTCCTCCTCTCTTCATCTTCACTTCCTGCACTGCCTCATTTTTCTCTTCCTCTTATCCCTTCTTCTCCCTCCAGCAGCACTCCCTCCAACAGCTGTCTCAACAGCTCTCCATACAACCACTCGCATGTGCCCATGATAATGAAACTTGTTGGCTGTGAGAAGATTCATTGTAGATAGAGAAGGCATCACATCCTCATGAACATCGACTACATCACCAACAATCGCTGAGGACGAGAGGTCGATTCGAGCGACGAGTAACCGGAACTCACCTCTGCGGATGGTGACCCGGGTGACTAAGGGAACCACAACAACCGCTCTTTCGCTGTGGAGATACAACACCTGCCGGGCTTATTCACGTGATCGTCGTCTACCTGGTATACTTCCAAGATATGGGGAGTTTCTACATCTTCGACTTCATAAACATGAACACGCCTCGACATTCTTCCATACGACGCTCGAGCCATCAGTCCTGGCGCCGGCCTCACCTAGTACCCGGTTCTCCCTCGCCGCCGAAATCGATACATGCCCTTCGCAGAGATGGGCGACGATTGCCGGAGATTTAATACCCTCCCGCCCGAGCTTATTCACATGATTGCCGACCGCCTGGTACACTTCGGAGCGTCTACATCTTCTACTTCACCAATATGAACTCCTCTGCATGTCGACTTCCTTCTGCGACGCCCAGTGCGAAGATGTACCAGATCACGGCGGCCGGCTTCCAGAAGTACAACGCCAGCCACCCCGCCAGCACCCACAACCTCCACATGAGGTTTTCCTGGATTGTGGGGGAGATATTATGGACTCGGTGGGTCCTTTCTGCGGTTTGGGCTGTCTCCTATGTTCAGGATGGGGAAATATTTGAGCATCGCACACCCGGCGATCTGTTATCCGTCTATCTAGTTTGTCTGTCTATTCCGTCTCAGGATCCAGAAACGCGTGCGTTCCCCAGAGCCAACAATTAGTATGTATCCCTTCGCATTAACTTCGCAGCCACGCACTAGTCTTTCCCTTTGGTTCCTTATGATGATAGCTTTCCTACATTCGCAGTTTCCTCGGTAGTATACGCTAGAACCTATCTCAGTATGCATTGACCGCCGCGAGACCTTCCTTGGAAGTCTGAACAATACCCTCTCGTTGTTTATTTTGCACTGTCAAAACTTGTTCACGAGTCACCGCTGACTGGGAACGCCAGAAGAGACCGACGCGTATGAGAACTCAAAGAACATTACATTGCACATCTAGTGTCCATCGAGACAGTCCATTTCCTCTACCTCTCGGAATTCTCTCAGCCGACGAGCGGTACGGCGAGGAGAGGTGGACGGTTCTTCGTAAGGAAGCCAAGGAGCCACAGTCAACGAACCGGCCAAGTCTGCGGCGTGGACGTCTTGAAATATCTCATTCGGACACAAACAATATCGGCAGGTGTGACCGCGCGCCCGGAAGCTGTAACCTCTGCTCCGCGCTCTTCGAACCAGCAACTGGAAGTTCGCCCACCTTCGAGTCAGGGGGGAGCTGACCCAGTGACTGCATCTTCCTTGGAGGGCTGGGAGAGCGTCCTACAATCGGTTAAATATAAGTCCAAGCCCCGTCGCGGGGGCGCTCTGCTTGAGCCAGAGGGGCGCGCCATGATTAAGGAAGAAACGCCCACACGCCTAGAGGACGCTCGGAAAGGTCTAGACAGCGCGTGCTTGACCAAGAGGAGCTGGGCAAAGATGAACCAGAGCTCACTTTCGCGGGTCATGACCAGCATGACTGCGAACTTCCCCCGAAGACGAGATTAGATTAACGAAGAAGCCTTCGAGGAAGCACCCGACGGTACGGAGCAGTTGACCGACTGCGTCTGAGGGCAGTGAGGAGTACGCCATACCGACTTCCCCACGAAGAGCTGGAGGCGCGCGTTGCAGTTGGTTCACCCGCCAACCCGCGGAGGTTGTTCGAAATGGCAGATTCTCAGGATATGCGGAGTTTGTATTTGCGTTTAGAGCCGGGTGGGTTCGAGTTAGAGTGTAGCGGGGACGGAACTGTGGGGTGTGAGCAAGGCAGAATGGGAAATACACGGGAGATCGCGGCGGGGAGGAGGTGGCCCTGATACCATCCGTGCTCGAATGCTGATTAGAGCAACTCTAATATGTCTCCGATTTGCGCTTACTTCCCGTAAGTAATGGGCACATAATGTATGTACTGGACGGTGGCAACGCGGAAGTAGCTGTATCGATACTTGATATCGAACAACAGAACCACGAAAAATGGCTACCTGTGCGGACGTGTATGGAACAAATTCTTCCTATGTTGTCTCCACTCGTACCGGTAAATCGCCTAGTACATGCTCGATTTCCGTAACGACGTGCATGGCTCCTTGCGAGTGCGCGTGAAGCTTCCTGGAGCATGCAGAACGACCCAGGCCCTCAGCGTTATATTGATTTCGATGAATGTACGATGGTGTGCAATTTTATGAATCGCCGTGGCCAGCCACTAGATACTGTTCAAAACCTAGGTAAATATGTACATATATCGTCTATGGAAATTCCCTCTGCTTACACATCGCTTCGTGTCTCCTGCTCACTCTCCGCGCCCTCCGTTTTCTTGTCCGGTTTATAACTTGCTTACCATCGTCCGTTGGAACGACTACAGCGATGAAGTGCGTCAGCTCTCCACGACTCGATACGGGGGCGCATGGGCGAGGGGCGAGTGTGTAGATATACCTTCCTCCACCGTCATGGCCGTCACAGCCTCTGCAAGCTCCGCCTCCGCAGCCGTGGTCTCATCCTCCGCGGCGCCAGTCTCCGCCAGCAGCAGCTAGCGCGTGTGCACCGTGCAGAAAGCCTTCCGTTTCTGAGGCAGAGCTCGCGTGTTGACCCTGTCATAGTCACCGCTGAGGATGCCCCAGTGCGTGAAGCCGTCGCTGTCCTCGTAATAGACGCTGTCGTCTCCGGAGTCGCCGGTGTAAGGGGAGACCGGCGGCTGTGTCACCGAGCCGGTGTTCGGCATTGCCGCGTTGCAAAGTGTGTTGTCTGGGTCGCGGGGGGGCATTTACTTTGTGGCGGACGAATATCAGTCTTCGTGCGCTCGCGAAGCTTTCTAGTTGCGCATCGAGATCATGGATTACAGGCTTCCGCTTCTCCACCATGAACAGCTCGCCGCTTTCAAGGCTTCGCCCCAGTCACCGCTCAAGGTTCTGCTCTACAGCAATTGACCTCAGTCTCCGCCCGATCACTATGAGCAGCTCCCGCGCCCACGAGTCAGCCCGGACTAATTGTGACCACCCGCCCTGCCCACCTAGTCCACTCATCGCCCCAGAGTCTACTGGCACGAGCATACACTCCGCTTACTCTGGCTGCTTGTCGCCATTGCAGATATCGCGCCGGATGCGGTTAGCATCCCGCGTAATACGCTCCATGTCGCGCGGGCTGCATTCAGACGTTATGCGGAATCTGATCGAGGTCGTTGCGCAGATATTGCCAGCAAGAAGCTTCAGTTCAGGCTGGGTTAACGAACGTGATCTCCAACGAGAGCTTCGTGAACGTTACTATTACGGAAGGCGTACATCGGTGGAGTGCAGACAATGCTGAAGGTACCTTCCATGGCGAAAAGCTTAACCTAAGCCCTCTTGGGAAGCAACCTCATCTTCTCCTTGGATTCAACCTACATATCAACACAGCAACCGCAATCAATGCAGGCGACTGGTACTCCAAAGAAAGAGGGCTATGACGTCATACTCTCCGCGCTTGTCTTCTCGATTGGTGGTCCGGGGTCCGGCGCAGGAACTTGACGATCAATGATCCTGGTTGTCCCCGCAGTATCATAGCTAGACTCGCGGACGGATAAGGGTTGGTGTTGGTGTCGTTGTTGGCGTTCGCCGTAGTCTTGCACAGGCTGATATGTAGATGCGAAATAAAATTGATGTCCCCCCCCCCCTGGTTGTCCCCATCCCACTGATGGCCGGCAGTGCTATGCCAGATAAATTCTCCCAGTCCAGCCAGAATTCGTCTCAAAGAAGCTATCGAGGAAGCGGGTACCCGATCGTTCTGTGGGGAGGTACGTGTGAGCTGTCCGGCGTCCGGTTGCCTCTGCTAATGTTGCCGGAAGACGCAGTCAACGAAAAGCACATAAGGAGACTTGGCAGACACGAGGCTCGGACCTGGTGGCTGGCGCTGCGTTGCCGCCGCCCAGTTTCTGTTGCGTCAGCCACGGAGAACGACGTTGGCGCCGGTGAGACAAGATGGAGGTCGTGTCGGAACGGAGGGCTTCGGATGGTGAAATGTGACGGCTGTTCGCAACACGAGTTGTCGGGTCAGCACCCATCATCCCCCAGCACCGGGCATCGGTAACTACCAACTTCGGTCACGAAGTACGCAAACTCATCCCACAGTAGTGTTGGTGGGGGAGAAAGCTCCCCTTCGCAGAGCACCTGGCGAGTGATGCGATACGCATGCGTGCGGCCGCCTGACGCTCCAGCCGCAGCATGCGTCGGTTGGAGGAAAGGCGCGCTCCGCCGGACCTCAGGCGGGCTGTGGAAAGAGACTTCACGGCGCAGTCGTACGGCTCCCCGCATTATTACCAGAAGCTAGGCGTATAGTGTTGAGGGGGCCCGCTTCGCCACGGCGTCACATCGGACGAGGCTAGCAATGTTGCACGCCGTCGACGACGCTACCGTCTGCTCAGTATTGGTCGCGCTGAATTTCTATTGCTATCTACATACGTAATTCCCAGGTGCGCCACTGGCGACAACTCGTGCCGCATGCCGAACACAAAAAGCAGGCTATCGAATCGACAGATAAGGAAAACAGAGGGCCGGTCCCCGCCATCGGATCATTCTTCTCCCCTCTTCGCCCAACTTGAAATGTCCGCCTGATCCCAACGGGCACTCCGGCTCCGTAAGGCGTCCGTGACGGCTAAAGTGACGGCAGTTGCGCGCTGCGATTCCGCTTCGCGTTTGACCTCCCTGATAGCTTCCTTGTGGCGCGCCCTAGCTTCGCGTAGCTCCCGGTTCACTGCTGTCGTGATGGCTTGGACGCGCTCCGATTCCGCCTCGCGTTGCACCTCCGCTACCGCTTCCGCCACGGCGATCGAGCGCTCGTGATCGGCATCGCGTCGGGCTTTGGCGACGGCTTTGGCGACGGCTTCGGCGAGCTGCGCTTCCGTCTCGCGCCGGGCCGCTGCCGTCGCCTCTGCCACGGCGGTTGCACGCTCCTGATCGGCATCGCGTTGGGCTTGGGCGGCGGCTTCGGCGAGCTGCGCTTCCGTCTCGCGCCGGGCCGCTGCCGTCGCCTCTGCCACGGCGGTTGCACGCTCCTGTTCGGCATCGCGATGGGCTTGGGCGACAGCTTCGGCGAGCCGCTCTTCCGCCGCACTCCTCGACTTTGCCGCCTCTAAAACAACCTCGCGACGGTACTGGGTGCGCTGTGCGTCCGCTTCGCGCCGGACCGTCGTTACCGCTTCCGCCACGGCGGCCGCGTGCTCCTGGTCGGTGCTGCATCGAGCCTCGGCGACGGCCCCGGCGCGCTGCGATTCGGCGTCGCGCCACGCCCGCATCAGCGTCTCCGTGCGTTGCTGGAGCGTTTCAAGCAGCGCGTCCCACTTCTCCTGCGCGCGCTTGCGCTCGCTCTGCTGGGCCTCACGCGTCGTCTCCAGCTCCCGCTGCAGAGTTGCCTCCCTCCTCTCGCTCTGCTCTCGATGCTCGTCCTCGCGGCGTCGCGCGTCGGTCGTCACCTCGACGAGCCGAGTCTCCACCGCACGCAGGGCTTCGAGCAACGACGCCAGCTGCGTGTCCTCCCGCTTCCAGGTCTCCTCCTCGGCGTCGCGCAGCTGCCGCCTCGCATCCCGCTGCTCCAGCTCGGCCAGCTGCCGCGCGACCGCCTCCTGGTTCCGGCGGACCCGCTGCAGCTGCTCCTCGATCTGCTGGTGGACCTCCGCACACCCGGGACAGGTTTGTTGCTGTTGTGGCACCGCCGGACTAGGCGGGACGAAGCCCAGGGCAGGGGGAAAATTGAATGAGAACGAGAACCTCTTCTCCTTCCCTCGCGGCGTCGAATCGCTGATGGTAAGGTCCCGGTGCGACGCGCCGACGGGCAGCTCCATCAGACCGTCGCCGACGTGCCTAGCCGGCTCCATATCTGGCGGCCGCGATTGGCTGCGGGTAGACTCGGGAATCGCGTCATCTAGGTACTCGCTTTCGTCCGCGGGCGAATCGGGTACGGCAGAAGGAGTCCGCGGCCTCATCAGCGGGGTTTCGAAAGAGGGGGTCAGCAGATGCTGTGGAGATGTTATTTCGGTAGGGGTTGGCGTGCCCGGCGCCCGGCGCGCGGGAGCACCGAAGCGTCGCTGCTGCACTTTCGCGGACAGTGGGTGCACCCTCTCGCGGACCGCGGAGGTGTACGGGTGGCTCCATTCGTAGTCCGGAACCGGCTCTTCGGAAGGAGAGGTGGTCGTATTGGCCGAAGAGTCGGCCGACGGCGTCGGCGTGGTGGAGATCTTACCCGATGCCGGCAGCCCGAGCCCGCTCGACGGAGGCGTCCGCTCCATGGACGCCGTCCGCGGCCGCGCGGCGGGGTCTTCGGACGGATCTAGAGTCCTGCGTTGCGGTGGAGTTCGCTCGATCGACGGCGTGCGCGGCTTCGCTCCCTCGTCCATCGAGGGGGTGTGGATCTGGAACGTGTCGTGCGCCGGATTCCTTCCCCTCGGCGGTCGCGAAGGACGCCTGGGGAAACGCGAGGAATTGGCGCCCGCCGTGCCGAACAACGGGGTGGGGATGTCGATGGGAGCGGTGGTGCTGTACGACATCGAGAGCGGAGACAGAGAAGGTCGGTGACAGTGGATTTGGGACGCGCGGCCGGGAGTAGCAGAAGAGGGCGATTATAAGTCTGCGGGCTCCAGCCAGCCGCAGCGGCTGCTATCGCACGATCCACCCACCCCCGCGGACGGAGCCCTGTAGGACATCCGTCCGTCGGCTGCGGAGCGGCTGGAATCTAGCCGGAGGGACGGCATTCCTGTGGACCGCGAGTTGGGCAGCGAGAGCGACGAATCCGCGCCGGTGATTGGCTTGCCGGCTGCGGGGTGGTCGCATCCGCTGTCCAGCTGCAGCTGCGAGTCGAAGGAAGTCCGACGGGCTGCCAGTCAGAATCGCCCACGTCGACACCCCCAGACACGAGCATGGCGAGGCCGATGTGCCGTAAGCACAGGCGGGGCAAGTTGCGGACGTCGTTTCTGCGGATTGTCGGTGTCTGCGCTTCTGCTGAAGTGGCCGTAGCCAAGACCGCCCATCCGGAGGCAGCATTTGTATACATCTTAGCTATCACCGTGCATTGCGTTGCGTGCTGGCCAGTTCCGCCGATGGGATCGGTGCGGGGTTACAGCGAGGGCGACCATTACATAGTAGATTTTGCAGTGTTGGTCTAGGAGCACATTACTGCCGCCGGCTGCAAGTGCTGGCTTTCAATTTTTTAGTTGTTTTTTTCTCCAAGGAGACAAAACCGGGATGAACTATATGTTACACGGCAGCCGTCCGTATTATCGTCGGACGGAGTATCATACCTAGATCCAACTCATCTTTTTTTTTCTTCCGAACAACCGCTCCGCTCGCTACTCATGCGTCCGCAAAAAACACATCGTCACGCAGTGAAACAGCAGCGACCAGCGACCCCCACGGCAGCAGTCATTAACTACCAAAGCCCAAACAGAAAAAAAAAGGGTGTGGCATCCCGCAATCTGCGAGTGATGGTTTTGGATCCTGTCGCAATTTTACAACCAGTGATGTAAAACCAATACAATATTTTAATGGCGCTCAGAGATGATAGACAACAACCTTTTGTCTACTTCTCTATTGGAGCATTGGTTGTTGAGTTATTCACAAAACACCGATGGCTATGTGGTTCGCTACGCGAAGCGAATTGTTGGCCGAAGGGCGACTGGAGGGCTCGAGTTAGGGTCTTCGAAATTTAGGGACTTGGAGTCATTCAATTTATTGACTCGATTAAACCCACTTTACCGACTCGAGTCCTTCTGTTTATTGACACGACTTAGTAACTTCTATCAATTGAGTGAGTCATTACTTTGTTTAGTCACTCTATTTATTCACGCGAGTCATTCCTCTTATTATCACAACCCGAGTGAGAAAGTATGCTGAGCGACCATTACGATCATTTCTTACTCCACCACCACATCGTATAATAAGCCCAATTAAAAGAGGAGCCAACCCAAGGTATGTTAATATAAGAAGGTTTCTCGCACCTATGTTGAGCTTTGTAGTCGCTGGACGGTGCATGCTAAGTACTTTCAACGTCGCCCTTCGGCCAACAATTCGCTCCTCGTAACAAACCACTACAGCCGTCGGTCATAGTCTAGATAGGATAAATGCGAGTATGATTAAACAAAAAAAAAGGAGACTGCAGCCATCGGTGTTTTGCGAATAAGTCAACAACCAAACAACCAATGCTCCAATAGAGAAGTAGACAAAAGGAGGTGATTCTCCAAGGTGTTAGGTACAGTATCAAAAAACAGTGTATTATCAATCAAGCAGCAATACGGCATTCGACGGAGCCTAGTATTCATGTAGCATCAGGACGTAGATTCGCATCGAGCTTACTAACAGTCTGAAAGCGAATTCGGCTGCGAGCTGCATTTTCAATTTACCTCACAAAATTTAGATGCTGCTTGAAACCCTTTTTTTCTGGGCGATGGGTGAACGTTCGGCACACCACTCTGAGTTCATGATTTGAGAAAACTGCATGTTGTCGGTTGAGTCCAATACAATAAACTCTACACCACCAGTTCACGCCAGCGTGACCCCCTGAGTACCATGCCATCACGCCTACGATATCCAACTCCCACCCAACACCATTCCTTAGCCCAGCAAGGCTGCTTGCCGTTGGTCTAATCTCTCAATACCAGGGCACGCTGAACGACAAACCGCCCTACCACACGTCAGAGATCACTGGGAAAAAAATCTGTCGAGCATCTTCTGGAGAGCAACGACTATTGGTGTCCTAGGCAGGCCACGCGAAACAGTTTCGGCGCCTATGGAAACAGGAGGGTGGAAAGTAGGTTGTCTGGGTTATGATTGCCAAACTTTTTTCAGCCATTGTAAACAGAATTTTTAGCTTAGTGGTATAGCAATCGTGATTTCTAACATATAACCCGTGTTCGAAACCCGGCTGTACTGTGACTTTCCTAGAAAACATAAGTACATAACCAAAGACCCGAATAAAAAATAATTTGAAAAAAATAATAGAAAAATAGAAAAATAAATAATAAATAATAAAAATAGAACAAATAGAACAAATACATGACGAAATAGAAGAAATAGACGAAATAGAAATTAAAAAAGAAAAGGAAAAAAACCCCATTTTTTGAATGCTATAATCAGAAGTGGATATGGTATGGATACGGTATCCAGCTCGCATCGGACCCTGGGATCGGTGCACGATCACACCAGCATTGCTGCAGGATCTAAAAGAATTTGAGTATCAATTTCGATACGTGTTGATCAGTTAGTACGTATGATTTGTAATACTGCATTCATTCACCGACAGTAGTAAGGCAGCAGTTGGGCAAAAACGCGTATTGCCAGTATGATATAGCAGTAATCTAGCATTGCTGCTGGACTGAAAACTCCCCGTTTTTTGCTACTGTATCTATCATCTCCGAGCGACACTGGAGATCTTGATTAGTTTTTACATCGCTGGTTGTGGAAATGCGACAGGATCCCAAACCATCACTCGCAGTTTGCGGGATGCGGGATGCAACTTTTTTCCGTTTCTATTTGAACTTTGGTAGTTAATGACTGCCGCCCCCACATTTATTTCCGGTGGAGGAAACCTGGGAGGATCCGATCGCAGCAAGAGCATCGTATGTACTCCAACTGCTTAACAACACATGGAACATCTCAAACGAGTGGGTATACTCGCAAAACACACTGGAAGGAAAAAGTAACATGGAATCCAACTGCGATTGGTCCTCGCCAGCCAGCCAGCCATGCACGCTAGTCTACGCAGCCTGTCCGTCGCTTAATACCCGCGTTTCTATCTACGCGCCTGACGTTCAGCCGACCGCACCCCTCCGCCAGAAAAAACGACAAGGCGCGACGATCACATCAGTCTCGCGTACGGCGAACTTTTGCTCCACGGTGGCAGCAGCGCGAGGCACAGTGGAGGTGCTTTGCGGCCCTTATCGGACGAACAACCTCTCCTGCTGCTGGAGGCGCGGCAGAATCACTCAATGTCACTCACGTGCGTCGGTGATGTCCTGTGCATTGATTCCTTTCGGACACCCCGAGATGGCGGCGAGGGAGAAAACTGGCTACACACCGTGGTAACTGCGTAGGGGATGAGACACAAGCTGGGCGCTACATCTGGCATGGTGGATACAGTATGCTAGCACCAGTTTGAGAGCAAGACGGAGGATGGAAGGAATGCACAGGGGCAGCAACTTGAGCAAACGCGTACATAGGGAGATGCGGAAACCAATAATAGTGCGCGAAGTCAAATACACAAGGTCAGGTGTGAAAGAAGGGCCCCCCCCATCAATTTCCAAAGACGAAATCGACAATGTCGGCGACGATGTCCTTGTGTTTCATGGCGAGGCGGGCTTCCTCGGCTCTGATGTGCTCGCTATATGCCCTGGCGCGCCCCAGGGTGGCCTTGCGGCGGGCACTCAAGTCGGGCAGCTCGCTGCTGACTGCTGTAGCGATGGTTTGGACGCGCTGAAATTCCACCTCATGCTGAACAGCCGCTATCGCCTCCGCCACCGCAGTCACGCGCTCCCTAACGGCGTCGCTTCGGACTTTGACGGTGGTTTCGTCGTGCTGGAATGCCTCCTCCTCCTGCGCCACCGCCACCGCTTCCGCCACGGCAGCCGCGCGCTCCCTAACGGCGTCGCTTCGGACTTTGGCGATGGCTTCGTCGTGCTGCCATGCTGCTTCCTCCTGCACCACCGCTACTGCCTCTGCCACAGCGGCCGCGCACTCCCGATCGGCGTCACCTCGGACTTTGGCGATAGCTTTGTCGTGCTGCCATGCCGCTTCCTCCTGCGCCACCGCTACTGCCTCCGCGACGGCGGCCGCGCGCTCCCTATCGGCGTCACCTCGGACTTTGGCGATGGCTTCGTCGTGCTGCAACGCCGCCGCCTGCTGCGCCGCTGCTACTGCCTCCGCCACGGCGGCCGCGTGCTCCTGGTCGGTGTTGCATCGGGCCTTGTCGATGGCCTCGGCGCGCTGCGATTCGGCGTCGCGCCACACCTGCATCAGCGTCTCCGCCATGCCGGCCTGCGCCTCGAGGGCGGTCTCCGCGCGTTGCTGGAACGTCTCGAGCAGCGCGTCCCACTTCTCCTGCGCGCGCTTGCGCTCGCTCTGCTGGGCCTCGCGTGCCGTCTCCAGCTCCTACCGCAGAGCCGCCTCCCTCCTCTCGCTCTGCTCCCGATGCTCGTCCTCGTGGCGTCGCGAGTCGGTCGCCACCTCGACGAGCCGAACCGCCACCACGCGCATGGCTTCGAGCAACGACGCCAGCTGCGTGTCCTCGCGCTTCCGGGTCTCCTGGAGGGATTCGGCCCGACGCTGTTCTTCGGCCTCGCGCAACTGCCGCCTCGCATCCCGCTGCTCCAGCTCGGTCAGCTGCCGCGCGACCACCTCCTGATTCCAGCGGATCTGCTGCAGCTGCTCCTCGATGTGCCGGCGGCCCTCCGCACACCCGGCGCAGGGTTGTTGTGGCACGGCCGGACTAGGCGGGGCGAAGCCCGGGTGAGGGGGAAAAGTGAATGAGAACGAGAATCTCTGCTCCTTCCCGCACGGCGTCGAATCGGTGATGGTAAGGTCCCGGTGCGACGCATCGACGGGCCCAGCAGGCTCCGTATCCGGTGGCCGTGATTGGCCCAGGGTAGGCTTGGGAATCGCGACATCCGGCGCGGGAATGTCGTAGGCCGGAATCAGTTCTTCGGAGGACGAGGCAGTCGCCTTGGCTGAAGAGCCGTCTGACGGCGTCGGCGGTGTGAAGAGCTTGCCCGGCACTGGCAGCCTGAACCCCTGCGACGTAGGCGACCGCTCTGCGGACGGCGTCCTCGGCCACGCGGCGGGATCTTCGGACGGATCTAACTCTCTGGAATGCGGTGAAGTCCGCTCGGCCGACTGCTTGCGCCGGATTGCTCCCTCGTCCATCGAAGGGGTGCCAGTCTGGGGCGCATCGTGCGCCGGATCCCGCCTCCCCCTCAGCACCAGTCGCGAAGCCTGCCTGACGGAACGTGAGGGTTTGGCGCCCGCCATGCTGTGCGGCGGGGCTGGGGCGTCGACGGGAACGGTGTTGGAGTGCGACATCGAGAGCAGAGATAGAGATGGAGAAGGTCAATGGCAGCGGGTTTGGCGCGTGCGGTCAGGGGAAGAGCGGAAAACCGGGCGATTATAAGCCTCCCCGGGCTTCAGCCAGCCGCAGCGCCTGCTATCGCGCGACCCCATCCCCGCGGATGAAGAGCACTGTATGACGTCCGTCCGTCGGTTGCGGAACCCAACCGGACGGCGTTCCTGTGGGCTGCGAGCTGGGCAGCGAATGCGTGTCGGTGTCGCATCTGCCAGTTGCGAGTCGACGGAAGTCCGACGGGCTGCCAGTCGCAATTGCCCACGTCGACGCCGGACACGAGCATGGCGAGGCCGACGTGCCGTGCTACAAGCACAGGCGGGGCGAGATACGCCGTTGTTGCGGGTTGTCGATATCTGATGCGGGTTACGTGTGGCATCGCCAGATCTACTGGCTGTCACGTTGAAGTGGCTGTAGCCAAGACCGCCGATCAGGAGGCCGCAGATAGTTAGCTGTCACCATGCATTGCATGCAGCCTTGCTGCAGTCTACTGCTTACTTACATATGTAATGTAGGTATATACTGTATTGGTTGGCGTGATATGACGCGTCTCAGCGCTGAATTAAGTCGAATGTTAACGCATGCTTTGGCGCGTTGACGCGGCGTCGCTACTGTTTCTTGGGGATAACATGTGTTCCCTTACGGGACTCTATCACTATCATTTATTTGCCCCCACCTCACTAAAGTATCTATGTAACACTCGAATTACACCAGGGAGAAGCACAAGACAAAAACCAAACTGGAATCCTATTCCCACCGACAGTGATACCCATTGACCGTACTGTAAACCCTACCGGCCATATCGCCCCTCGCGCCGTGCGAGCGAAGAAAGCCGCTCCCGCCAGTCATTGCGGATTACCCGTAACTATACAGCCGCCCGTAAAAGATGGGGACAAAAGTTTCCGCATGCTTAGCCTCATCGACGCGTCGCCCGCCACAACACCACATTTTTAAAACACCGCTCATCACGAACACAATGCCGAACAACTTCCAAGGACGCATGTCCGACTTCGACAAAGGTCAGATAATTGCTTTTCGCAGGCAGAATTTATCTCTATCTCAAATAGCCAAAGAGATAAAGCGCCCCAAGTCCACGATACAGACTTTTCTCGATCGTTACGAAATCGCGACTCCTACGAAAACGCTCCTTCCGCCGGCAGACCTCGACTGACAGAGACGTCTTGTCATAGAGTCAAAGAAGGCTAGACGACTACCTCTTCGAGAGTTGACCAACGGGGTTGCTCACAATGCATCAGTGCGTACCATCAAGCGGGTACTCGCCGAGGAGGACATCAGAAAATGGAGGGCGAAGAAGGGGGTGCTTCTGACTGAAAACCATGTTACTCAGCGTCTTTCCTGGGCTACGGGGCATAAGGATTGGGATAAAACAGACTGGAAAGGGGTTGTCTTCAGTGATGAGTGCTCTGTCGAGAGGAGTAAGGATCCGCGGGGGATTTGGGTCTTTCGCATGCCGCCCGAGAAGTACCACAAGGACAGCATCTATGGGGTCACGAAGGGTCCTGGGGTAAAGGTCAGGGGCCTCCTATCCCTATCTTCGAGAAGTCAGTCAATCGATGGGTGTATATCAGAGTCCTCGAGGACGGCCTTGACGATGTCCACCAGGAGGTGCACGACACGCTCGGCGACCCTGTCTTTCAACAGGATAACGTAAAGATACGTACTGCGAAGGATACCATGGCTTGGTTCGAGGCACAACATTCAGATCACGACATGGCCCCCCAACTCGCCGATATAAATCCGATCGAGCACGTGTGGAAGTGGCTGAAGGAGAGGATGCATAAGAGGTTTCCAGAAATTCACAAGACACCCGGCGGTCCGGCCAGAGTGAGAAGGGCCCTTGCAGAGGCTCTCTCCGACACTTGGAGGGAAGAGATTGAGGGGGATTTTCTGGAGACGCTGTGGGAGTCGATGCCTAGGAGGGTGGCTGCTTTGCTGGAAGCGAAGGGCTGGTACACAAAGTATTAATTCTTTTTGGCTATAAAATTGTTAGAAGCTGCACTTGTATCTAAAGAATATGTATGCAAGTTTTTATTACTTTGTATTGTGTTGTTGCTGAGTTAGAAAGGTATATGTGTGTGGTAGGGTGGCGCTATCTTTTTTTTTTGTTTAATCATTACTCGCATGCGACCATCTAGATCATGGCGAGGTTATGTACAGTCCGTTTCCTGTCTGCAGTCCACGCGGTGGCGGCACGTTGCAAGCTCCCCTTTGCCCTCCACCCAAGTCTATCCCACGAAGATGTAAAGCGAACCAAGGAAACTACAAAGGAGAGGACAAAAGAGAGAGAGAAACAAAGGAAAAGCGCACCCCTCCCCCCCCCTTACTCCTCTCCTGCAGACGCCATGAAGTCAGGCGTGGGCAATAATAATGGTAGTCCCTCCCCGCCGCCCAGCTCCTCGGCCTCCTGCTCCTCCTCCCACTCCCGCAGCTCCGCCTGCGACACCTCGCTCACTGCCTCTTCCTCGGCCGGCGCCCGCCTTCCCACATAGTTACGTGGTGGAGGGGGGGGTCCGGTACCGCTCGCCCGCACCTCTCGTCCGCTGGGAGGTCCCGGACCCTCCACCGGCTCTTCCCCCTCCCAGTCTCCTTCCGCACTTCCGCCCAGAGGATCTTCTGTTGGGCCTTCCACTCCGGGCACACCTTGAAGTGGTGCTCCCGAGTCTGGTTCGGGTACCGACACCACCAGCATTGTGGGGTGGGCCGATTCTTCGTACAGTTGAGGTACTGCCCGGTCAAGCAGTGCCCCATCTTGATCTGGCAGAACCGCGAGGCTGGCCTCTTGGCGCTCCCAGCTACCGTGCCGACCGGCCTCTGGCTTTTCGGCATCCGGTACTTCGCCTTGGAGGTCCGGCCTACAGCCCACCGGCGCGCAACAGCAGCGACCGGCGGCCCCCGCGGTTACTTCCGGCGGAGGAGACCTGGGAGGAACCGATCGCTGCGGGCGCATCGTATGAAACTGCTTAACAACACATGAAACATCTCAAACGAGTGGGTTTTCTTGCAAAATACACCTCGCCCTACTGGCCCAATCCGAAAGCAAAGTTGCGAGACACCACCGCCATCAGCCTCCACCTCCGTCAACTCTTCTTCTGCCTCCACCATTTCATTCTCCTCCTCTGTTGAACCACTCCTTCCTTCCTCCAATACCTCTTCTCTGATTTTCCGTCCCACATCAGTTGTCTCCGGGAACTCGAGTATTGCCTCGCCACACTGTTTGTCTGCAATAGTTCTGCAATACGGAACCGATCCCGTCCACGCCCCCAAGCAGGTGAATTTACATAGATGCCCACGCAGCGATTTTGAGGATAGTCTCAGACGAGCCCGGCCCTTGACAGGTATATGTCTTGGAGGCCAGGAAGCACATCTCCACTCTCGGGCAAAGGGAGCCGTCAGATACGATCGAGCTTTGGTGGCCCTGCTCATAAGGGGGTAGCTGGGAACGAGAAGGCGTATGAGTGGGCGGAGCTAGCTGCGGACGGGACAGGTGCCCAGGGCGTGGAACAGCTTCGCCTCAGCCGATATGGTGACCGGCCTGGTGCAAGATGCTTCCTACCTCGGTCGGTCGCCTATCTGAAGCACTTATCATTGACGTCAAGTGGGTGGGAGCTAAGGCTTGGGCGGAGCTGGATGATGAGCCATGACAGAGGCTAGACCCTGTCCCGGCCAAGGCTGACAAGTAGCTCGCTGTGGGATTCGCTCCCCGCGCTCCACCAGCTGAAGACGGGCCACTGCCTCACTGGCCAGTATCTGGCATGGACCAAGAACCAACCCACTGCCTAGTGCTGGCGGCGCCCATACCGGACCCAGACAAGAGAGTACCTATTCAAGAACTGCCCTCACTAGAAGGCCCAGCAGAAGACCTTATGGGCAGAGGTACGGAGGGAGACGGAGAGAGTTAAGGACCGGTTTAAGATCCGGGACCTCTTCGCCGAAAAACGATGCAGCCAGGCGATCTTGGACTTCCTCGCCACCACTTATCGATGGGAGGCTGGGCCCGAAGCCGGCTGAGGAAGACGCCCAAAGCGAGGCATCGGAGTGGGAACTCCAGGAGCAGAATGAAAGAAAGAGCAGGAAGAGTTCGGGGGAGGGGGGGGGGGCAGCTTTCCTTGTCTTTCCTTTGTCATTTTCCCTGCAACTTCCTCGGTGTGCTCTAGTTGGTACTTTCGTGACAGGTCGGGACGGAGGGCGAAGGGGAGTTTACAACGTGCCACCTGCGGACTGATCGAGGTTGGGGTTGGACAGCGGACGGGAACCGAACAGTTTGCACATCGCCATGGTCTATATAGGCCGCATGCGACAAATGGCAAAACAAAAAGAAATGAAAAAAAAGAAACCGATCCCGTCCTCGCTTTGTCTGTGACCTCACTTCCTTCCACAACACCTTTTGTTGCTTTCGCCATACTTTGCATATCCTAAATAGATGTTCTCGTGCTTTCCGCCCCCGAGCTTCGGACTTTGGGGCTTCGTCGTGCTGCGATGCCACCGCCTGTCGCAGTGATGCTACATACCACTCTAGCAATGGTGACCTGCGCACCAAAATGGCATTGCTTCGGGCTTTGGCGATGACTTTGTCGTGTTGCGATGCCACCGCCTGTCGCGGTGAGGCTTTTACTTTAGCTATGGTGACCCTGCGCACCAAAATGGCATCGCTTCGGGCTTTGGGGATGGTTTCGTCGCGCTGCGATGCCGCCGCCCGTTGCGACGCTGCTACCGCCTCCGCCACGGCAGCCGCGCGCTCCCTATCGGCGTCGCTTCGGGCTTTGGCGATAGCTTCGTCGTGCTGCGATGCCGCCGCCTGCTGCGCCGCTGCTACCGCCTCCGCCACGGCGGCCGCGTGCTCCTGGTCGGTGTTACATCGGACCCTTGTCGACGGCCTCGGCGTGCTGCGATTCGGCGTTGCGGCATGCCTGCATCAGCGTCTCCGCCATGTCTGCCTGCGCCTCGACGGCGGTCTCCGCGCGTTGCTGGAACGTCTCGAGCAGCGCGTCCCACTTCTCCTGCGTGCGCTTGCGCTCGCTCTGCTACGCCTCGCGCGCCGCCTCCAGCTCCTGCCGCAGAGCCACCTCCCTCCTCTCGCTCTGCTCCCGATGCTCGTTCTCGCGGCATCGCGAGTCGGTCGCCACCTCGACGAGCCGAACCGCCACCACGCGCATGGCTTCGGACAACGACGCCAGCTGCGTGTCCTCGCTCTTCCAGGTCTCCTGGCGGGATTCGGCCCGACGCTGTTCTTCGGCCTCGCGCAGCCGCCGCCCCGCATCCCGCTGCTCCAGTTCGGCCAGCTGCCGCGCGACAACCTCCTGGTTCCAGCGGATCCGCTGCAGCTACTCCTCGATCTACCAGCGGTCTTCCGCACACCCGGCGCAGGGTTGTTGTTGTGGCACGGCCGGGCTAGGCGGGGCGAAGCCCGGGTGAGGGGGAAAAGTGAACGAGAATGAGAATCTCTGCTCTTCCCCGCACGGCGTCGAGTCGGTGATGGTATGGTCCCGGTGCGAAGCGCCGACGGGCCCAGCAGGCTCCGTATTCGGTGGCCGTGATTGGCCGCGGGTAGACCCGGGAATCGCGACATCCGCGTAGTCGCTTTCGCTCGCTGGCGAATCGGGCACGGCAGAGGGAGTCCACAGCATTGTCGGCGGGGATTCGAAGGGAGTCAGCGGATGCTGCGCAGGTGCTGTTTCGGTAGGGGCCGGCATGCCTGGCCCCCGGCGGGTGGGAGCGCAGACGCCGAAGCGCCGCTGCACTTTCGCGGACAATGGGTGCACGCTCTCGCGGACGGACGCAGGGCCGTTCAATGCGTAGCCCGGAACTAGGTCTTCGGAGAACGAGGTAGTCGTATTGGCTGAAGAGTCGTCCGAGGGAGTCGGAGGGGTGAAGATCTTACCCGGCGATGGCAGCCCGAGTCCACGCGGCGGAGGCGTCTGCGGCAGCGCAGCGGAGTCTTCGGAGGGATCTAGCTTCTTGCGTTGCGGCGGAGTCCGCTCGATCGATGGCGTGCGCGGCTCGTCCACTGACGGCGTGCGGAACTGGAACACGCCGTGCGCCGTATTCCTCCCCCTTGACGTCGGTCACGAAGTACGCCTGGCAACACGCGGCGATTTGGCGCCCGCCATGCCGTATGGTGAGGCGGGGATGTTGACCGGAGCGGTGTTGGTGTACGACATCGAGGGCGGGGGTGGAGATAGAGATAGAGAAGGTCGATGACCCACCCCGCGGACGAAGAGCCCCTGTCGAAAGTCGCTAATCACGACTGAAACAGAAATCCACAAGTGATGAGAGAAAGAAAGAGAGAGAGAGAGAGAGAGATGCTCGTTTGTGGTCACACAGTAGATCTGCTCGAGAAAGACAAGTCTCGGTATTGTATTATGTCGAAGGTTGTTAGAGAAAGAAGTAAGAACGCAGAAGAGCTAAGTAAGTAAGAATGCCAAGCCGTTACACAACGCTAGTCTCAATCTGGCTCCCTTGCAACCCGGCGTTGCTCCCGTCCGTGTTGCCACGCCGGAGCGACGAGAAGTATTTCCAACAGCCTCGTATGATGTCCATCCGTCGGCTGGAATCTAACAGGAGGGACAGCAATCCTTTGGATTGCGAGCTGGGCAGCGAGAACCACGAATGTGCGGCGGTAATTGGCTCGCCGGCCGTGGGTAACCTAGACTTCCTCTCGGCTCTCCACTACAGATGTGGGGAGGCTGGCCCCAAAGGAGACTCCCCGCGCGATACCGGAGTGGGAACTCCGGAGCAGCTATTATCTACATACCAAAGTCCAAATAGAAAAAAAAGGGAGCATCCCGCAATCTGCGAGTGATGGTTTGGGATCCTGTCGCATTTCCCACAAGCAGCGGTGTAAAACCAATCAACTTTTTTAATGGAGCTCAGAGACGATAGAGAACACCTTGGAACATCACTTCCTTTTGTCTACTTCTCCATTGGAGCATTGGTTGTTGAGTTATTCACAAAACGCCGATAGCGGTGGTGGCCCGCTACGCGAAGCGAATTGCTGGCTGAGGCGACTAGAGGGCAAGTGCTATTTAGCGACTCGAATCATTTGATTTATTTCCCCGAGCGATTCTATTTGTTGACTCGAGTCATCCTGTTTATTGCGAATCATTGGGTTGATCGACTCGAGTCGCGCTCTTTATTGACTCAAGTTATTCAGCTTGTAGTTAGGGCAATCTGAGTGAGAAAAAGTGCTGGGTGACCGCTCTGATCATTTCTTACGATACCACCACAGCGCAGATATAGCCCAAATTCGTGGAGGAGCCAATCTTCGGTGTTTCGACGGAGCATCTTAAGTATGAGCGCGATAAGTCGAGATTTCAGTTCACGATGACTGCTGACGTTGAAAGTATCTTAGTTTGCATCGTCCAGCCACCACAAAACTCAACATACAAGAAACCTTGTATCGGTTTAAAGCTAAAAGAAGTCGGCTAACATCTTGGGCTGGTTCCTCTTTTAAATTGGGCTTATCATACGATGTGGTGGTGGAGTAAGAAATGATCGTAACGGCCGCCCAGCATACTTTCTCACTCGGGCTGTGACAATAGAACGAATAGAGAGTTTGCGCTTTGCATCTGGATGCAAAAACCAGGCTGTGACTCGAATTTCTTGGCGATCTTGACCCGGAAATTTGCATCTACTCCAGATGCAAAACTGGCCAATTTGCATCTACACCAGACGGAAATTCAACACTCACGCAACACCTCCACAACTCCAATTATGAGTTGCCGTCGCACTCTCCTCCAGCGCGAGGGAATTAGTGTATCGCCATGCCCAAATTGTACGGAAAATCCTTCTCGGAAACGCGAAAAAAAGAGGGTGTCCACCGAGGTGGGAGAGTGCGACTGGATACCCCACCAAGTGAAAATTGGAAAACCTACTTTCGGTAAATATTTTCGCATACTGAATATACGGTAGAGACTGATGTAAGGTAGATTCACACGCTGTGGAATAGATCAACTTGTCGATCCGCCCTTTACTTGAGTGCCCACTGCGGTGACTGCCCACATGTTCCATACTCTCACTCCTTTTCTGTGGTGCAGTTGAATGACTTCACAGCAAGCACCTCCTTGACTAACGCTCGATCTTCCCATGCTTTCCATTGGGGTCCCCGGGTAGAAGTACGCTGTGTTGTAGACTCCTCCTCCTCCTCCTCCTCTTCCTCGACAAGTTCTTCCATATCCTCACTCATTTCCGACATATCTTCCTCCAGGAGAGTCTCAGCAAGCTTCCTGCTGGGCCTGGAGTCCTCCACATCGCTATTTATTAATTGGTGGATGTCCATGGTCGCACGATATGGACAGGATACTGTATGGGCGCGGCGCGGGGTGGATAGGAGAGGGTACAGCGTGGATGGAAGGTTGTACGGCATTATTGGGGTGCTGGCTTTTTTTATAACAGAGTGCTAAACAGAGTTTTCGCTACGTGTTCTCTCTACCCGGAACATTCGTTGAGCCTCTGCAGATCTTCCGACGAAGTCACTAATTGCGCAAACTCTTCAGCCCACTTTAGATGAACTCACAATGACTAAGCGAAAACTACGCATCTAGATGCAAAGCGCAAACTCTCTAATGACTCGCGTGAATAAATAGAGTGACTCGAGTCAGTAAACAGAACGATTCAACCCAATTTATAGAATTTACTCAAGTCAATACGCTGAATGACTCGTGTCAACAAACAGAAGGACTCGACTCAGTAAATGAATTCGCGAGTCAATATGCGGAATGACTTGACTTAGTAAAATGGAGTTAATCAAGTCAGTAGATAGGGAGGCTCGAGTCAATAAACTGAATGACTCCAGCCGCCAAACCCTGAAGACCTAACACGTGCCCTCTGGTCGTTCTTCGGGCAAGAATTCGCTTCGCGTGCTGCTGCCGTCGGTGTTTTCTGGATAGCTCGGCAGCCAGTGGTGGCTTGGATGCTCCAATAGAGAAGTAGACAAAGGGAGTTGATTCTCCAAAGCGTTACCTATCGTCTCTCACACAATTTCTCTATTTGGTCTTTGGTAGTTAATGACTGCCGCCAAAAAGGACTCGTAGGAAGTCGCCTCCTGATTGGAGTTTTTCTTGTCTTTCCTTTGTAATTTCTGGACGGAGCATATATAGCAAGAACCACAACGTGTCGAAAGGACAGTGACTATGTGTATTGCCATGATCTGGAAAGGTCGCACGCAATTAACGACAAATCAAATCAAACCACGGGGAGACGGCGAGGGAGAAGGCTGGCTACCCATTGTGGATAATTACGTGGGAGGACGGCGAGTTACAAGCTGAACGCTAACTACTGTACACCTAACGTGGCGGGATAGCACAAGGATGAGTGCGAGACGGAGGGTGGAAGGAATAAACAGAAGCAGCACTGGAGCAAACGCGTACACAGAAAGACGTGGAAACCAATAGGAGTGCGTAACATCGAAATACACAAGATCAGTTGTGAGAGCAGAGATACGCTATCAATTCTCAAAGAGAAAATCGCCGGTGATGATGCCATTGTGTTTTGCGCGGAGGCGGGCTTCCTCGGCTCTGGCACACTCTTCTTCCTGAGGCGGGCACTAACATCGGGTAGCTCCCTATTGACTGCTGTCGTGATGGCTTGGACACACTGCGCTTCTGACTCGCGCTGCACTGCTACTACCGCCTCCGCTACGGCGACCGCGCGCTACCAATCGACGTCGCTCCAGACTTTGGTGATGGCTTCGTCGTGCTACCGTGCTGCCTCCTCCTGCGCCACCTCTACTGCCTCCGCCACAGCAGCCGCGCGCTCCCAATCGGCATCGCTCCAGACTTTGGCAAGGGCTTCATCGTGCTGACATGTCGCCCCTTGCGCCACCGCTACTGCCTCCGCCACAGCAGCCGCGCGCTCCCGATCGGCGTCGCTCCAGACTTTGGCAATGGCTTCGTCGTGCTGAGATGCCGCCGCCTGCTGCGCTGCTGCTACCGCTTCCGCCACGGCGGCCGCGCGCTCCCGATCGGCGTCGCTCCGGACTTTGGCGATGGCTTCGTCGTGCTGAGATGCCGCCGCCTGCTGCGCTGCTGCTACCGCTTCCGCCACAGCGGCCACGCGCTCCCGATCGGCGTCGCTCCGGACTTTGGCGATGGCTTCGTCGTGCTGTGATGCCGCCGCCCGATGCGCCGCCGCTACCGCCTCCGCCACAGCAGCCGCGCGCTCCCGATCGGCGTCGCGTCGGACTTTGGCAATGGCTTCGCCGTGCTGCGATGCCGCCGCCCGCCACGCCGCCGCTACCGCCTCCGCTCGATCGGCGTCGCTCCGGGCTTTGGCAATGGCTTCGCCGTGCTGCGATGCCGCCGCCTGCTGCGCTGCTGTTGCCGCTTCCACCACGGCGGCCGCACGCTCCCGATCGGCGTCGCTCCAGACTTTGGCAATGGCTTCGTCGTGCTGTGATGCTGCCGCATGATGCGCTGCCGCTACCGCCTCTGTTACGGCGGTATCACGCTCCTGGTCGGCATCGCTTCGGACTTTGGCGATGGCTTTGTCGTGCTGCGATGCCGCCGCCCGCCACGCCACCGCTACCGCCTCCGCCATGGCGGCCGCGCGCTCCCGATCGGCGTCGCTCCGGACTTTGGAGATGGCTTCGTCGTGCTGAGATGCCGCCGCCTGCTGCGCCGCTGCTACCGCCTCCGCCACGGCGGCCGCGTGCTCCTGGTCGGTGTTGCATCGGGCCTTGTCGATGGCCTCGGCGCGCTGCGATTCGGCGTCGCGCCACGTCCGCATCGGCGCCTCCGCCATGTCGGCCTGCGTCTCCGTGCGTTGCCGAAACGTCTCGAGCAGCGCGTCCCACTTCTCCTGCGCGCGCTCGCGCTCGCTCTGCTGGGCCTCGCGCGCCGTCTCCAGCTCCTGCCGCAGAGCCGTCTCCCTCCTCTCGCTCTGCTCCCGATGCTCGCCCTCGCGGCGTCGCGAGTCGGTCGCCGCCTCGACGAGCCGAACCGCCACCACGCGCATGGCTTCGATCAGCGACGCCAGCTGCGTGTCCTCGCGCTTCCGGGTCTCCTGGAGGGATTCGGCTCGACGTTGTTCTTCGGCCTCGCGCAGCTGCCGCCCCGCATCCCGCTGCTCCAGCTCGGCCAGCTGCCGCGTGACCACCTCCTGATTCCAGCGGATCCGCTGCAGCTGCTCCTCGATCTGCCGGCGGTCCTCCGCACACCCGGCGCAGGGTTGTTGTGGCACGGCCGGACTAGGCGGGGTGAAGCCCGGGCTAGGGGGGAAATTGAACGAGAACGAGAACCTCTGCTCTCTCCCGCACGGCGTCGAATCGGTGATGGTAAGGTCCCGGTGCGACTCGCCGACGGACCCAGCAGGCTCCGTATTCGGTGGCTGTGATTGGCCCAGGGTAGGCTTTGGAATTGCGACATCCGGCGCGGGAATGTTGTAGCCCGGAGTCAGTTCTTCGGAGGACGAGGTAGTCGTCTTGGCTGAAGAGTCGTCCGACGGCGTCGGCGGTGTGAAGAGCTTGCCCGGCATTGGCAGCCTGAACCCCTGCGAAGTAGGCGACCGCTCTGCGGACGGCGTCCTCGGCCACGCAGCGGGATCTTCGGACGGATCTAGCTCTCTGGAATGCGGTGAAGTCCGCTCGGCCGACTGCTTGCGCCGGGTTGCTCCCTCGTCCATCGAAGGGGTGCCAGTCTGGGGCGCATCGTGCGCCGGATCCCGCCTCCCCCTCAGCACCAGTCGCGAAGCCTGCCTGACGGAACGTGAGGTTTTGGCGCCTGCCATGCCGTGCGGCGGGGCTGGGGCGTCGACGGGAACGGTGTTGGAGTGCGACATTGAGAGCAGAGATAGAGATAGAGAAGGTCAATGGCAGCGAGTTCGGCGCGTGTGGCCAGGGGAAGACCGGGTGATTATAAGTTTCCCCGGGCTTCAGTCAGCCAGCCGCAGCGCTTGCTATTGCGCGTCGCCATCCCCGCGGACTAAGAGCGCTGTATGACGTCCGTCCGTCGGTTGCGGAATCTAACCGGACGGCGTTCCTGTGGACTGCGAGCTGGACAGCGAATGCGACGCCCGACTGGTTCGCCGGCTGTCAGTGTCGCATCTGCCAGTTGCGAGTCGAAGGAAGTCCGACGGGCTGCCAGTCGCAATCGCCCACGTCGACACCAGACACGAGCAGGACGAGGCCGACGTGCCGTGCTACAAGCACAGGCGGGGCGAGATACGCCGTTGTTGCGGGTTGTCGATATCTGATGCGGAGTTACGTGCCAGATCTACGTTGCTGTCACGCTGAAGTGGCTGCAGCCAAGACCGTCGATCAGGAGGCTGCAGATATAGTTAGCTGTCACCGTGCATTGCATGCAGCTACTTACTGCAGTCTATGATACATAGGTAGGTATGTACTTCTTGCTTGCAGTATGCAGGTGTGTATTAACTATAGTGAGAGGGTGGGTAAAATGAATGGTAGTGATATCGTCCTCTAAGGATATGCGATAGTAATAACTACCATATAAGTGTGTTGGCGTGATATTGACTCGTCTCAACGCTGAATCGAATCGAATGTTAACGTATGCTTTGGCGCGTTAACGCAGCGTCTAATGTTTCTCGGGGATACATAACATGTGTTCCCTTACGGGACTATCACTAACATCATTTATTTTACCCCACACCTCACATAGTATCAGCTATGTAACACTCAAATTACACCGTAGAACACAATGAGGGAAAAACACAAGCTGGGATCCTATTCCCACCGACAGTGACACCGTACTGTAAATCCTACCGACCATATCGTTCCTTCCGCCGTGTGAGCGAAGAAAGCCGCTCCCGCCAGCCATCTCGAAGCAGTGTACAACCATCCGTACTATCGTCGGATGGAGTGGGCGGAGCTAGCTGCGGACGGGCCAGGTGCTCAGGGCGTGGAACAGCTTCGCCTCGGCCGGTATGGTGACCGGCCTGGTGTAAGATGCTTCCTACCTCGGTTGCTCGCCTATCTGAAGCACTTATCATTGACGTCAAGTGGGTGGGAGCTAAGACTTGGTCACTGGCCTGGAGCAACAACCAACCAACTGCCAAGTGCTGGCGGCACCCATACCGGACCCAGACAAGAGAGTACCTATTCAAGAACTGCCCTCACTGGAAGGCCCAGCAGAAGACCTTATGGGTGGAGGTACGAAGGGAGAAGGAGAGAGGTAAGGACCGGTTTAAGATCAGGACCTCTTCGCCGATGAACGATGCAGCCAGGCGATCTTGGACTTCCTCGCCATCACTTATTGATGGGAGGCTGGGCCCGAAGCCGGCTGAGGAAGACGCCCAAAGCAAGGCATCGGAGTGGGAACTCCAGGAGCAGAATTAAAGGAGAAGAGCAGGAAGAGTTCGGGGGAGGGGCAGCTTTCCTTTGTCTTTCCTTTGTCATTTTCTCTGCGATTTCCTTGGTTCGCTCTAGTTGGTACTTTCGTGATAGGTCTGGACGGAAGGCAAAGGGGAGTTTACAACGTGCCACCTGCAGACTGATCGAGGTCGGGGTCGGACAGCGGACGGGAACTGAACAGTTTGTACATCGCCATGGTCTATATAGGTCGCATGCGACAAATGGCTAAACAACAAGAAAAGAAAAAGAAAAGGAACCGATCCCGTCCTCGTTTTGTCTGTGACCTCACTTCCTTCCACAACACCTTTTGTTGCTTTCGCCATGCTTTGCGTATCCTAAATAGATGTTCTCGTGCTTTCCGTCCCTGAGCTTCGGACTTTGGGGATCGCTTCGTCGTGCTGCGATGCCGCCGCCTGTCGCGGTGATGCTACCGCTTTAGCTATGGTGACCTGCGCCCCAAAATGGCATCGCTTCGGGCGATGGCTTCATAGCGCTGCGATGCCGCCGCCCGTTGCGACGCTGCTATCATACCGCCACGGCAGCCGCGTGCTCCTGGTCGGTGTTACATCGGACCTTGTCGGCGGCCTCGGGGCGCTGCGATTCGGCGTCGCGCCACGCCCGCATCAGCGTCTCCGCAATTTCGGCCTGCGCCTCGATGGCGATCTCGGTGTGTTGCTGGAGCGTCTCGAGCAGCGCGTCCCACTTCTCCTGCGCGCGCTTGCGCTCGCTCTGTTGGGCCTCGCGCGCCGTCTCCGACTCCTGCCGCGGGGCCGTCTCCTTCCTTTCGCTCTGCTCCCGGTGCTCGTCCTCACGGCGTCGCGAGTCGGTCGCCACCTCGACGAGCCGAACTGTCACCACGCGCATGGCTTCGAGCAATGACGCCAGCTGCGTGTCCTCGCGCTTCCAGGTCTCCTGGCGGGATTCGGCCCGACGCATTTCTTCGGCCTCGCGCAGCTGCCGCCCCGCAACCCGCTGCTCCAGCTCGGCCAGCTGCCGCGTGGCTAACTCCTGATTCCAGCGGATCCGCTGCAGCTGCTCCTCGATCTGCCGGCGGCCCTCCGCACACCCGGCGCAGGGTTGTTGTTGTGGCACGGCCGGGCTAGGCGGGGCGAAGCCCGGGCGAGGGGGAAAAGTGAACGAGAATGAGAATCTCTGCTCTTTCCCGCACGGCGTCGAATCGGTGATGGTATGGTCCCGGTGCGACGCGCCGACGGGCCTAGCAGGCTCCGTATTCGGTGGCCGTGATTGGCCCAGGGTAAGCTTGGGATTCGCGACATCCGGCGCGGGAATGTCGTAGCCCGGAATCAGTTCTTCGAAGGACGGGGTAGCCGTATTGGCTGAAGAGTCGTCCGATGGCGTCGGCGGGATGAAGATCTTGCACGACAGCGGCAGTCCAAGCCCCCGTGACGGAGGCGTCTGCGGCAGCGCGGCGTGGTCTTCGGACGGATCTAGCTTCCTGTGTTGCGGCGGAGTCCGCTCGGCCGACGGCGTTCGCGGCTCGTCCACCGACGGTGTGCGGGGCTGGAACACGCCGTGCGCCGGATTCCTCCCCCTTGGAGCCGGTTGCCATGTACGCCAGGCGATAGGCGGCGATTTGGCGCTGGCCATGCCGCACAGCGAGGTGGGGATGTTGACCGGAGTGGTGATGGCGTGCGACATCGAGAGCAGAGATAGAGATAGAGAAGTCGATGGCAGTGGGATTGGGACGTGCGGTCCGGAGGAACGGAAGAGGCTGATTGTAAGTTTCTGCGAACTCCCGCGGACGAGGGCCTCGTATGACGTCTGTCCGTCGGCTGCGAAGCGGCTGGAATCTAACTGGATTGCGAGCTAGGCAGCGAGAAGCACGAATGTGCGATGGTGATTGGCTCGCCGGCCGTGGAGTATGCAATCGCGCCCGCCAGTTGCGAGTCGAAGGAAGCGCAACAGGTTACCAATTGGAATCGCCCACGTCGACATCTCCAGACACGAGCATGGTGAGGCCGATGCTGCGGAATGTCGATATCTGTGGTAGAGTGACCGCTCCTAGCACCGTGCATTGTGTGAGCCACCTTCGGCAGCCCAAGTTTAGTAATTAGGAATTTATGTAACACTCGAGTAACACCGTAGAACACAATCAGGGAGAAACACGACAGAAAACAAACTGGAATCCTATTCGCACCAACAGCGATACCCATCGACCGTACACCCCACCGACCCATATAGCTTCTTCCGCCGTGCGAGCGAAGCAAGCAGCTCCCGCCAACCATCGCGGCGGATTACCCGCGGCAGTATATAGCCGTCCGTACTATCGCCGGACAGAGCAGACCCCAAGTTACCTTCATACCCCGAACAATCGCTCCGCCCGCTGCTGGATGCGTCCGCGGAGGCGCATCGTCGCGCTGGGGAACAGCGGCGGCCGGAGACCTGGGGAGGACCGATCGCGGCGGGCGCCTCCCTATGTAACTCCCTGGATAACACCGCACGGAGCCGGCATTGTTACCGCACCATCTCAAACGAGTGGGTTTGCCCATAAAATAGATACTGCGGAAAGGAAAAGTTAACTGGAATCCGACTGTGATTGGTCCTCGCCAACCAGCCAGCCATGCACGCTACGCGGCTTGTCCGTCGCATAATACCCGCGGTTCCGTACGCAAGACGTCCAGCCGACCGCACCCCTCCTCCGCCAGAAAAAAGGCAAGGCGCGACGAACACGTCGATCTCGCACACGGCGAACATTTGATGGCAGCAACACGAGGCATAGTGGAGGTGTTTTGCGTCCCTTATCGGACGAACATCCTACCCTGCTGCTGCTGGCGTGGCTTATTGCACCATGTCACTCACGTGCGTCGGTGATATCCTGTGTATTGGTTCCTTTCGGACTGTGGATAACTATACGTAGGGGAAGGGCGAGACACAAGCTGGATGCTACATCTGATGTGGTGGATACTCGCATAAGTTTGAGAGAGCTTGACAGAGGATGGAAGGAATGAACAGGAGCAGCACCAAGAAAACGCGTACATAAGATGCGGAAACCAATAATAGTGCAAGAAATCAAAATACGTGAGATCAGAAGGGGGTATCGACGAAATCGACCAAACCGTTGAGGAAGCCCTTGTTTTTCGCGGCGCGGGCTTCCTCGGCTCTAGCGCTCGTGGTTCGCCCGGGCTCTCTCCCGTTCGGCCCTAAGGCGGAGCATCAACTCACGCTCGCGCGCTTCCTGGCGCGGGCGCTCGCGCAGGATCTCGGCTTGGTGGCGCCGTTGTCGCTCGTTGCCGAGCTGCCACTGGAGCACCCCCCCCTGGGCAGCCGCGCGCTCCCGATCGGCATCGCTCCGGACTTTAGCGATGGCTTCGTCGTGCTGAGATACCGCCGCCTGCTGTGCTGCTGCTACCGCTTCCGCCACGGCGGTTGCGCGCTCCCTATCGGCATCGTTCCGGACTTTGACGATGGCTTCGTCGTGCTGAGATACCGCCGCCTGCTGCGCTGCTGCTACCGCTTCCGCCACGGCGGTCGCGCGCTCCCTATCGGCATCGTTCCGGAATTTGGCGATGGCTTCGTCGTGCTGAGATACCGCCGCCTGCTGCGCTGCTGCTACCGCTTCCGCCACGGCGGTTGCGCGCTCCCTATCGGCATCGCTCCGGAATTTGGCGATGGCTTCGTCGTGCTGAGATACCGCCGCCTGCTGCGCTGCTGCTACCGCTTCCGCCACGGCGGTTGCGTGCTCCCTATCGGCATCGCTCCGGACTTTGGTGATGGCTTCGTCGTGCTGAGATACCGCCGCCTGCTGCGCTGCTGCTACCGCTTCCGCCACGGCGGCCGCATGCTCCCGGTCGGTGTTGCATCGGACCTTGTCGACGGCCTCGGCGCGCTGCGATTCGGCGTCGCGCCACGCCCGCATCAGCGTTTCCGCCATGCCGGCCTGCGCCTCGAGGGCGGTCTCCGTGCGTTGCCGAAACGTCTCGAGCAGCGCGTCCCACTTCTCCTGTGTGCGCTTGCGCTCGCTCTGTTGGGCCTCGTGCGCCGTCTCCAGCTCCTGCCGCAGAGCCGCCTCCCTCCTCTCGCTCTGCTCCCGATGCTCGTCCTCGCGCCGTCGCGAGTTGGTCGTCACCTCGACGAGCCGAACCGCCACCATGCGCATGGCTTCGAGCAACGACGCCAGCTGCGTGTCCTCGCGCTTCCGGGTCTCCTGGAGGGATTCGGCCCGACGCTGTTCTTCGGCCTCGCGCAGCTGCCGCCCCGCATCTCGCTGCTCCAGCTCGGCCAGCTGTCGCGCGACCACCTCCTGATTCCAGCGGATCCGCTGCAGTTGCTCCTCGATCTGCCGGCGGCCCTCCGCACACCCGGCGCAGGGTTGTTGTTGTGGCACGGCCGGGCTAGGCGGGGCGAAGCCCGGGTGAGGGGGAAAAGTGAACGAGAATGAGAATCTCTGCTCTTTCCCGCACGGCGTCAAATCGGTGATGGTATGGTCCCGGTGCGAAGCGCCGCCGGGCCCAGCAGGCTCCGTATTCGGTGGTCGTGATTGGCCGCGGGTAGACCCGGGAAGCGCGACATCCGCGTTGTCGCTTTCGCTCGCTGGCGAATCGGGTAGCACAGAGGGAGGCCACAGCATTGTCGGCGGGGATTCGAAGGGAGTCAGCGGAAGCTGCGCAGATGCTGTTTCGGTAGGGATCGGCGTGCCTGGCCCCCGGCGGGTGGGAGCGCAAGCGCCGAAGAGCCGCTGCACTTTCGCGGACAGTGGGTGCACGCTCTCGCAGACGGGCGCAGGGACGTTCAATGCGTAGTTCGGAACCAGTTCTTCGGAGAACGAGGTAGTCGTGTTAGCTGAAGAGTCGTCCGACGGAGTCGGCCGGGTGAAGATCTTACCCGGCGATGGCAGCCCGAGTCCACGCGACGGAGGCGCCTGCGGCAGCACGGCGGAGGGATCTAGCTTCCTGCGTTGCGGCGGAGTCCGCTCGATCGATGGCGTTCGCGGCTCGTCCACCGACGGCGTGCGGAACTGGAACATGCCGTGCGCCGTATTCCTCCCCCTCGGTCGCGAAGTACGCCTGGCAACACGCGGCGATTCGGCGCCCGCCATGCCGTATAGCGAGGCGGGGATGTTGATCGGAGCGGTGTTGGTGTACGACATCGAGAGCAGAGATAGAGATAGAGAAGGTCGATGGCAGTGGTTCGGGACGCGCGGTCCGGAGAGCGGAAGAGGGTGATTATAAGTTTCCGCGAGCTCCAGCAGCACAGCGGCTGATAGATACCTACCCACCCACCCCGCGGACGAAGAGCCCCTGTCGAAAGTCGCCAATCACGACTGAAACAGAGAATCCACAAGTGATGAGAGAAAGAAAGAGAGAGAGAGATATGCTCGTTTGTGGTCGCATAGTACATCTGCTCGAGAAAGACGGGTCTCGGTATTGTGTCGAAGGTTGTTACGTAAGAGAAAAGAAGTAGTTACATAGTTAAGAACGCCGAAGAAAGAGCTAAGTAAGAATGCCAAGCCGTTTCACGGCGCTAGTCTCAGTCTGGCTCCCTTGCAACCCGGCGTTACTCCCGTCGGTGTTGCCACGCCGGAGCGGCTATGTAGAAGTATTTACAACAGCCTCGTATGACGTCCATCCGCCGGCTGCGGAGCGGCTGGAATCTAACAGAATAATCCTTACTCGCGTTCCGCCTATCTAGATCATGGCGAGATTATGTATGGCGAGAGATCGTGGGAGGGGCATCGCCCGCACTTCCGTTCGATCGGAGTAGTTCAGCCATTCCACCCCGCGGGTGTCTGGCTCCTCCGCCGCAATCTTTGCCCACTCGTCGGCCTTCTCGTTGCCGGGCGATGCCCTTGTGCGCTGGATCTAACAGGAGGGACGGCAATCCTGTGGATTGCGAACTGGGCAGCGAGAACCACGAATGTGACGGCGATTGGCTCGCCGGCTGTGGGGAATCGCGTCTGCCAGCTGCGAGTTGAAGGAAGCGCGACGGGTTGCCAATCAGAACCGTTCGCGTCGTCAGGGTGAGGCCGATGGTCTGGCCGCAAGAAAGTACGTCATAGTCAGCACGATGCATTGCGTGAGCCATCTACGGCAGCCCCAGCAAGTACTACCTGGGTATGGTTGGGGACAGCTAGAGCCGGAGTGGATCTGACACCCCAAGTTTGAGCGGCTTATTCTCCACCAAAAAAACTTTTTTAGAAAAAGAACTCTATTGGGAGCTTCTATTTCGGTCGCTGCGTCGCCTAATAGACTCGGATTTTTGATATCCCTTCCGGTGGTGGAGAAAGACACAGGGATTTCCCTATGGTACAAAAGCTGCATGAGTTACACATGGCCCCACCAAAAGTTTACACCACCTTGGTATAGTTGAGTCCAGGACGATATAGCCGATTTTCATCGGTTATACGGATAGTGCATAACATCCAGGATGCATACCGCATGTCGATACAACTTATCCGTAAGATTGCTTATAGGTCTCACTTGGTATGTAGAATATATACCTATGCATTTGTATAAGTGTTTATGGGGCGTTGTCACTAACATATCAACGGGAGAGCCAGGCGATGGAACGGGAGATAGAGACGGCGATTAATGAATGCCTGGAGTTACTATTGGTGCCCTCTACCCCCCCACCAACGACAGAGAGATAGAATGTGGAGGAGGGAGTGGCAGAACAGCATACATTTTCTGTTGTCATCTCTTTTACCGGTTTCTTTTGATTCAACTCTATACTACTACTGTGGTGCGATTATATTTGAACGGGATAGGCCAGAGGGGGTGGGGGTAGTTAATGCTATACTGGGCCGCTGGTCACGAGCGACAAGAGAAGACAGGAGATAACAGACGCTTTTATCGGTAGACAAGGCAAGACAAGATCCGACACAACATGACACACAAGATATGTGCCAAAAAGGCTGGATTGAAGTTTTGTACAACACAGGGGGGCATAAACAACCAACTCCACCCTAGGCGGGCCGGCTTGGTTCGGAGGGGAATTATTCGGAAGGGAAGTGTCGGTGCTGTCCGGAATGCAGGAGGAAGCAATGTGGGACGAAGGGCAGGAATACGGGAAGCTTATGGATGTCATCGACAGGGTGCAACGGATATCCTTATAAGGAGCCGTTGTTCACCTTTCTCTCTCTTTTCTTTGTCTTTCTTCATCTAGAGAAGTGTCTGTTTTCCTTCCTCGTCCTCGCGATGCTCTCTTGTCTCCGCTCACCACCGTGAGCGCCGTTTGCTCGTCCGTTCTCCGTCCGTGAGCGCCGTCCGCTTACCTGTTTTCTCGCCGTGAGCGCCGCCTGGTTGTCCGTTCTCTGTCCATGAGTGCCGTTTGCTCCTCCGTCTCACTCCGTGAGCGCCATTTGCTCTTCCGTTCTCTGTCCGTGAACGCTGTCAGCTCACCCACTTTCTCTCCATGAGCGCCGTCTGCTCCTCCGTCTCACACCGTGAGCGCCATCTGCTCGTCAGTCTCACTCCGTGAGCGCCGTCTACTCGTTTGTCTCACTCCGTGAGCGCCGTCTGCTCCTCCGTTCTCTGTCCGTGAGCACCGTCAGCTCACCCGTTTTCTTTCCGTGAGCGCCGCCCAGTCGTCCGTTCTCTGTCCGTGAGCGCTGTCTGCTCACCCATTCTCTGTCCGTGAGCGCCGTCTGCTCGTCTCACTCTGCGCTTATTCAGTATGTTCGATGGTTGCCCGGTACGGTGGCCACTCACAATGTTCCAAGGACGCTATGAATATCATAGAATTCTAAGCGAAAAGAAACCTCCACCTTAATGTCTTATCCATACGGAATTGCCTTTTTCCTCTGCCACCAAGGTTTCACGTGCCGAAAGGTATCACTTCTGTTATCCCTTCTGACCGACAGTCCACACGTCACCATCTCAATTACGTAGCACATTCACCCACTCATCCCCTCACAGTTGTTTCCTCTCATATCTCATCGCGACGCCTGCCGATTCGCTACCTGAACCCCTTCCCACCTTGCCTCCTCACAACTCTTTACTCAAAATTGCCCTATCAATCTCCAGACAGCTCTACACCACAGCCAATACGCTCTACACTATGTCTGAGTCTCAACAATTACCGCAAAATGTGCCACCGCATCTTATGGATAAATTCCTTGCCTGGTTTGCTGCCCGGGAGCCACAGACTCAATCTGGTATCAGAACAATACTCATTACCATCTCTGTCTCCAGTTTTTGTGATTTTCGCTAACTTTTGGCGTTTGAGCTAGGTGCTGGCACCACTCCTCCCGTCTCCACACAGAGATCTGTCGAGATGTCGAATATGGTCGATCCGAAACTCGCTTCTGCACCTGTAGGTTCGGCCATCCAAAACGCTACCGCTATACTCTCAAGTCATCAATCCCCTGAGCGCCCCCACGAATCCGCGAACATATAGGCTACAGATTCAAACTTTGATCTCCCAACCAGCCACCGGGTACCACCCTTGAAAAATCCTGCCACCGAGAACGACCAGAAAGATGCAAATCCCCGAGTCAACTTGAACCGAGCAATGGGTATCGATCCTACAGACAGGCGTTCAGTTCAGGCCCGCCAGAAGGAAGTCTCCATGTACTGTCAAACGCACTATGGCTTTACCCTTGATACCCCTTACACTCAATGGTCGCCTATTACATGGCGCCAGTTGGTTAATGCGGTTTATCAAGAGTTCAGACAGCGTCATGCATGGACAAGGGATACATGCGAAGAGGTCATGAAGAACATTTGTTCAGACACTTCTCGGAATACCCGGCCAAGCCTCCGGAAGGCTGCCAAAACCTTCATACCGAACTACCACCTGTTCAGCATCAGAAGCGCAAGGAAATTCCACAGACGAGGACACTTCTACGTAAGGTGCGTGGGTCCCAGGCACCGGTTAGCCACGTCGGCGGTATCTCTGACGACAATTCAAAAGCAGCCCTGCTAAGATACTTTCATTCAGATGCCCCCCTGTAACTGATGCTGATATAATCTCAGGCACCGATTGCTATTGCCACCTCAATGGAGGCAGAGAACACCACCACTGGTCATCGCCGGCAAGGCTTTCACCCTACTCAACTAAAATAGAGTTTATTTCGCATTGGTTAGTAACGTACCGTAGGGGTTTACCGGCCACTACCCCTTACCCGGACACCTTAGTAAGCTGTGATTTAGCCTGTAGCCCCACCCTATAACCCCGCTCAACCCACTAAAAAATCCTCAACACCTTT
>Ga0307516_10000228_pt1 | contig 72202 bp, 79 predicted proteins | sample 19_EM_MG_FD_203310 | JGI IMG/M metagenome (GOLD analysis project Ga0307516, IMG submission 203310) | Populus trichocarpa ectomycorrhiza microbial communities from riparian zone in the Pacific Northwest, United States - 19_EM | ecosystem: Host-associated > Plants > Roots > Unclassified | place... | reverse complement strand
AGGAGGGGGGAGAGTTTCGTTTCGTTTCGCTGAACGTTGGATAGGAGGAGTGGTGATGATGATAAAGGGATGGGGGATATGGCAGGTGATTCAGGGGGGTAGAAAGAGATGACGATGGTGGGCTGGGTGGCGAGGTGTTGGTGATGAGGAGCTCTCCCTCCGTCTGTCTGATTCCCTCTTCTCGTTCTCTCTCGCCAGCATCGTTCACGTATTATGTACTTCCATGCAGTCCAGGCACTTCCATTACCGCCTCCACGTCTGGTTGTTGTCTGCGAGAGTAATCGTACATTAGTTGTCCAAGTACGTGTGTCTTAATCATTAATAGATCAATTGAGCTGTCGTTAGAGCCATGACCGAATCCTCTGACGATATACATGCTCGTCTAAGTTTCAGATAGCCCTCGGAGGCGATCCGGTCGATAAACTCCTCGGCAGTCAATTAAAGGCATCGAAAGGTCAGCAAGCGAGAATGCCGACGCGCACGCCGGGGATAGATATATTTCTGTAGGTCAGTGACAGAGTCTGTAGAATACTTCAGTCAGAGTGAAGCATCTAAGCTCGGCATGCTGAGCCGCGGATGCTTGGGCTCAAAGCCTGTTCCATTTTGTTTTGTTTGGAACCTTGCTCTTCTCGTGTGGAAACATTGACATTGCCAATTGCCAGAATGGGTCAATTTGTAGCCATTTATGCCACAGGAGCGAAGGAGCGAGTATGTAAAGGCAATTAATTCACTTGATGTGGTCTAACATGGGTTTCGCCGAATATCCATCACGTGGTTCGACGCGTCCCCCGCACAAATTTTACAACCACCAACGCATATTTTGCGAAGACGCGCACTGTGCATGCAAAAGAAAAAAAACAAAACGCATTCCCGAAGACGTGTGGTTGCCAACGTCAAGTCCACGAAGTTATATACAGTCACGGTCAGCAATTCCTACTGCATCTTACTGACCAGAGCATTTCATCTACAACTGCAAGATGGACGTTCAACGGGAACGGACGGGCCCTGTCCAGTCGACAACAGCAAGCTCCCGAGAGAAACACATTCAATCCTGTCCTTGGATACTGGTACCCGACACGCGCATCATCTCCATCGAGCACCCTGGAATAATCCGCAATGTTGATAATGGAGTTGCTACACTTGGAGGACAGGAAGCACTTGCAAAGGTAGTCTCCACGAGTCCACGTTGTTGAGTAGGTAATCTAATTCTCTGGACGGAAGCGACAGCTCGCTGCTGCCAATGGAAACATGGCACTTCACCTGCGCTTTCGACCAGACGATCCGATGCAACCACCCATTGAGTCACGCACCGTTCCCACTAACAACCTGCTTCTGAAAATTACCATCCCGAAGCGACGGAAGAAGAAACAGCGGACGGGAGATGGTGTATGTGAGGCAGAATGGGCGGATAGTGCTTCGGCGCCCTCAGAGGAGATGACTGTGTCCGAGAAATTGAGGGCCGCAAAAGGAAATTATAAGGTGGAGGTTATAGGCAGGATTGAGAAGACGGTCAGGTTTAGAGGTTGCTCCTACGTTCTCTATTCATTCTTCTTCGGTCGGATTATTATTGACGGCAGGACAGACATGGCAAGCTTCCAGTGGAATTCCTCGAACTCAGACTTCATAAACAAGATGAAAGACAAACTGATGGATGGCGACTGTATTCACCCGCAGACGGACTCTGGGCAAACAAATCTGACTGAACCTCTAGATGAAAAGATTCGTTCTTTCGAACTGAGTAAGGAGAGAGGAAACCCTAACGCTGAAATCCTGCCACCCCCGACATTCTCGAACACGGTAATACCGCACACATACTTGTAAACCATCCCATCCGCAAGCAAATACTATGGTACTGATGTCATTGCAACAGCTATCGGCAGAATCCCGCAGTCAAGCGGGCCATGATCGATGGAAAAACCTCACTCCTTAACTTTCAGGCTGCACCGAAGACTTTGACGCCGATGGTCCATGTAACCATCGCCCAGATTCCAACAAAGCCTGATAGCGTCCCGGAGTACGAAAATCTCGACTCGCTGCACAAGGAATGTGTTGACCATCTACGGGCTCTTTTCGAACAACGACCTATCTGGACACGTCGTGCGCTATACAATAACTTCCCGAAACATCTCCAAACCTTGGTTCGCTTCAGCATGGCCCACGTGGCTTACATGTGGCGGGCGGGGCCGTGGAGGGATACTTGTGTTGTGTACGGAGTGGATCCGCGAGCAGACCCTAAATACCGCTTTTACCAAAGTGTCTTCTTCCAGATCGAGACGCATAAATCCAGGCCGGCCTACCAATCGGGCGGCGACATCGACAATAGTCATATTTTTGACGGCCAACGCTTGGTCCGGGATGGTAGATGTTTCCAGCTGTGCGATGTCACAGATCCTCTAGTGCAACAGTTGATCAATACCCCCAACCTCAGGAAAACCTGTGATGTAGGTGAAGCCTATCAACATCAGTCCTGCTACGACGATTCACTGATCCAGGGCAAGTAGTCTACGGACGGTTGGTATCGCTACAGCACCATTGCTAAGATCAAAGCTGTTATGAAAGCCAAAATCCTGGCGCTTACAGAAGACAAACCACTCCTTGAAACCGACTATGTGGCAATCCTCGAGCAAGCGAGTGAGGACGAAGACCAGGAGGCGGCCAGAAAAGCGAGAGACGCGAAAGAAAGGGAGATACGGGCCGAGAAAAGGCGCGTTGGAGTACGAGCTTTGAGACATTCCCTGCCCGGAAGGATGAACCCCACCGGGAGGTCTGCCGTACAATTCGGGGATGAGGAAGCCGCCGAGACCACCCGTGGAGAAGATGTAGATGAAGATGAAGATAACGGTGAATGGGAGCAGGAATTAGAGCTTCCAACATCGCAAGGGCAGGTTAATGGTCGGGTAGACCAGATGATGGCGCAGTACATGCACCAGGACGACATTGGTAAGTCCGGCAACACATGTTTAGTAGTACCTCCAATTAATTCATGGGCAGGGTTTGAAGGCGAAGACGACGAGGCCGGATTTGATGTCCTTGGCAGTGAGGACGATAATGAGGAATAGGATGGACGACAACTCATGCGCCGAATGTGACCGAGACATGCTGATTTAGTAATGTACATTCCAAGTCCTTTCTGTAATCCGACGACCTAGCCCGACACAGGTGGAAAGCCAATTACGAGTGCTTCAGTGTGATTGCGAACACCAGAGCGTCTAGGCGGGACCGGAAGCCCCCGCGTAGCCCGGCTGGGTCTTATTGCACTACTTAGACGAGATCAATAATGCTTCAACTACAATGGCTGCCATCAAGTGTGTTTGCACTGACACCAGGATATGCCAATTGCCTTCGACGAAGTGTAATCCACCGATTCGTATATACGATAGCAGCATCCGCCTGACCAGCACATCGGAGAAGGTTTGGCGCCATATGTAGCTCAGAGGCACAGCAGACATGCGCGCAAACAGCAGATCTTACATATCTATGTCTGAAAACAACAGGGATACCATTCCGCTGGGAGCCTATGTTGTATTTGCTTGTTGGTCCAGCTCACATATGCAGGATAATGTTTGTTGATGGCGGGTGAGGTATCATTGCGACAGTACGGATTGGCTGGTTAGGGTCGCAAGGCTCCCAGTGTGCTACTATGTACTCTTGAGCGGGGTTGATCCAACTTCCCATTCCGGACGCGTATGCCTGGAAACCGTCTCACCAGGGGGGAGAGACCAACGTATCCAGGTTGTTTGGAAATCCAATGGAGTCTACGGACAAGGGATATGCACTGTGTTGTGTGGGCAGAGCGGGGTTGGAGCTTTGTTCCTCACTGTCCTGCTGTGCCGCTGTGCCGCTGTGGGGGTTGGTTGTCTGCCTACATCTGTTCGGTTCTGCTCTCAAGAACATGCTAGGGGGTATGTAGCCGTTTGGTGTTCTTGGCAGCTTAGTAACCGGCTGGCTTTCGGGGTCCACCGCGATTCCTCTCTTCGCGTTTTTGGGTCGTAAGGCACCCAGGTTCGTCCTGGCTTCTCTTCTGTGAACCCACGACTGCCAAAGAAATCCACACGCCTACGCAATACCCCAAAGCTTCTGCACGCTTGAGCTACTTCGTCGAGCTTGATCCTCATTACCTTTGTTCATTCGCTCCTGTAAGTCCTGGAAATGCATTGCTGTCACACGCGCACTGTCACTTTCGTGCAAGATGCTCTCGCTCGCTTGTCGCGCACATGCATTTTCCGTTGTACTATACTCTACATCCACTCTTCTTCCTCCTTGATGTTATAGCCAGGCTCTGAAGTGACCCTCTGCTCACACTCTTGGTGTTTCCTGCTAGTTATTAAGCTCAAGATCCCATAACCTTCGCCCCTCACCCTCACCCTCTTCCCGTACCTACAATCCGAAACGAAACGACTTTGGCTCAGATACACATCACCCTTGATCGACAATATACCTGCTGCTGGTTTGCCTGAAGTACACTACAGCTTGTAGCCGGTACGGACGGACGTTTTGCGACTATGGCGGGCATAGATGCCGAGGTCTATGCCGCCAGGCTGGCCGACCCGACCAAAGGTTTGAAACCTCACACCCCGCGTGAAGAATGGATGGATTTGATTACTGACCTCGGGGGAACAAATAGATGCGAAGATGAAACTGCAGACCGCAGGCGAGCTTCGCGATTCAATAGACTTGTTCACCCATGCCACTTCGACGGAATACAAAAACTTCCTCAGCAAGCTCATGCCCGTGTTCCTGGATATCCTTCGAGGACCCCCGGTGTTCATATCTACGTCGTCGGAGCAGGTGGGTGGTCGCGTTTCGTGCTTGCGCGACGCTCGAGAAAGCTGACGGTCGTAGAAACTGCGGAATATAATCCTTGACACTATACATCGACTACCCTTCGTGCCAGCGGACGCCCTAGAGACATGGCGGACAGAGGTGCTCACCCTATTGATGAATCTCGCCCAGATTGAGAATGAAGAGAATGCCGTGCTCTGCATGAAGACGATAATGGATTTCCAGCGAACATACCAGAAGCAATTGGGAGACCAGGTCCAACCTTTCTTGGACCTGATAATGGACATGTTCAAGCAGATGCCTAAGGCTGTAAAGGATACATTCGATAATGCGTCGACATCCACCTCGGGAGCCACACCGATGCCTAAGGCTGTAAAGGATACATTCGATAATGCGTCAACATCCACCTCGGGAGCCACACCGATGCCTAGCACACCAAGCAACCTCCAGAGCCCAAAACCAAACTCACCGCTCCCGGGATCGGATCCATCTGGCGCGGACCAGCCCCAACCCGCAAAGATGTTGACGAAGGGAATGCAGAGCTTCAAAGTGCTAGCAGAGTGTCCTATCATCGTGGTGAGCTTGTTTCAAGCACATCGCAACTCGGTGCAAAAGAACGTGAGGCTTTTCGTCCCCTTGATCAAGGAGATGCTGCAGCTTCAGGCCGGTCCGCAGAGGGAGGCTCACGAGCAGGCAAAAACGAGGAATGAGAACTTCACCGGTGTCAGCTCGGGAATCAAGAATAGGGTGGCGTTTGGGGAATTCATCACCGCTCAAGTCAAGGTTAGACGCCGTCGATACAAACGTAGTATAGTAGCCATAGCTTACGATGAGATCTAGACCATGAGCTTCCTAGCATATGTGCTGCGGGTATATTCACAACAATTGACGGATTTCTTGCCGCTTCTTCCCGAAATCGTTGTGCGATTGCTGAAAGATTGTCCGAGAGAACGGTCGGGGGCTAGAAAGGTGTGCATCCTCGGCTCCAATATGATGCTTGCCGCCTCTAATTCCATCCGAATTTAGGAATTGCTAGTGGCGACGAGACACATCATCAATTTCAATTTCCGGCGGATCTTCCTCAAGAAGATCGATGACCTCTTGGACGAGCGAGTGCTGATTGGTGATGGTCTTACTGTTTACGAAACTATGAGGTTTGGCGCCTCGAATCATCGCGACCTATGCACCATGCTAACTTATGGGTGATAGACCTTTAGCCTACAGCATGTTGGCGGACCTGATACACCACGTCCGAGAACTGCTCAAGCCCGACCAAATTAGGCGTACTGTCGATGTTTACACCAAAAACCTCCACGACAATTTCCCTGGCACCAGTTTCCAGACCATGAGTGCTAAGCTATTGCTAAACCTAGCCGAATACATCACAAAGCTAGACAACAAGCAGGAGGCAAGACATTTCTTGATCATGATTTTGGATGCCATGGCTGAGAAATTTGCCGCCATGAACCGGCAATACCCTAATGCCGTCAAGACGAGTAAACTCTACATAAAGCACCGTGACGAGGGCAAAATGGACGAGGATCCACCGGAGGACACGAGTAGGGAGGACTACGACGAGATCGAGATCTTCATGGCGACGCCTATTAAGACATCGAACACTAGGGAACGCGGAGTGGACCCGGTGACGGACAACAAGTTTCTCTTCAAGAATTTGATGAACGGATTGAGGAGTATGATCATTTCTCTCCGAGCTTGCAATCCCCCATCGCCACCAGGAGAGAATATGCCGTCCAATTGGAACGAGGTAGCGTTTGGTTTCAGTGCTGAGGAGGTTAACATCATCATCAAGCTGTTCAGAGAAGGTGCTCGTGTCTTCAGGTATTACAAGGAACTGGACACCGATGAGGACGCCGATGTCACTGCCACTCCACATTTCGTGGCCCCCAATGGCAAGGAGGAGAAGGACCTCTTGGAGACTTTCGCTACTGTCTTCCATTGCATCGATCCGGCCACTTTCCATGAGGTTTTCCACTCAGAGATCCCATTCTTGTACCGCATGATGTTTGAGCATTCGGCGTTGTTGCATGTCCCACAATTCTTCCTGGCGAGCGAGGCTACGTCTCCTAGCTTTTGCGGGATGTTGCTGCAATTCCTCATGAACAACATCGAGGACGTTGGAACCGACGACCCAAAGAAGTCGCATGTGCTCCTAAGGCTGTTCAAGCTGTCCTTCATGGCTGTCACACTGTTCGCAGCGCAGAACGAGACCGTGTTGCTCCCGCACGTGCGTGATATCGTCCTGAAATCTCTTCACCTAGCAACTACCGCAGCAGAGCCTATGAATTACTTCTACCTGCTGCGATCTCTCTTCCGAAGCATCGGTGGTGGACGGTTCGAACACCTGTACAAGGAAATTCTTCCTTTGCTTGAAGTCCTCCTGGAGAACCTGAACATCCAACTCAACTCTGCGCGGAAGCCACAGGAACGAGACTTGTACGTGGAGCTATGCCTCACGGTCCCTGCGCGGCTCAGCAACTTGCTTCCCCATCTCAGCTACCTGATGAAACCTCTCGTCGTGGCTCTGCGTGCTGGCCCGGATCTGGTCAGCAAGGGGTTGAAGACGCTCGAGCTCTGTGTGGACAATCTGACGCCTGATTACCTGGATCCCATCATGGCACCATACATCGATGATCTAATGGCGGCACTATGGGAGCACCTTAAACCGCTCCCACACAGTCATATCCACAGTCACACTACGATGCGTATTCTCGGCAAGCTTGGTGGACGGAACAGAAGATTCCTCACCCATCCCCCGGAGCTTGAGTACAAGACCTATTCGGATGATGCCTCGAGTATCAATGTCAAGTTGATCGGTGCGCCCGGCGAACGTCCTTTCCCCATACTGCAAATGGTCGATCTCGCCCTCAGCAAGATCCTCGATGTCAAGCTGTTGAAGACGGAGCAGGAGAAAAAGACCGATGTCTTTTACAAGCAGCAGTCACTTCGGTACCTCGCCTCGACATTGAAGATTTTCATCGGCTACGATCAGCTACCCGACGACTTTCTGCAGATGGTTAGGTTGTACGCCAACGATCTGTACGAGGGGTCGGCCGAATCGTCGGAATCTGTGGTCGCCATATCCGATCGGACGAAGTCCGTGTTTAAGAAGCACGAACAAGAGGCCGTGTTGCGCAAACTTCTCCAGGCAGTGATGCACGCTACCGCAATCGAGCAGCTGGCTGAAGAAGCTTCCTCGCTGTCGTTCGATGTGTGCCGACATTTCATCATTCTCGAGGTTGGACGGGCCGTCATCGAGATGCGACAACGGAAGCAGCAATTCGCGGTTAATGGCGGCGAAGGGCCTATGCACCTGGACAGTCGAGTGCTGGCTGATGCGATCGGCGACTGCCTCTCCTCCGATCGCAAAGAAGTCCGTGAGACCGCCAAGACCGCTATGAAAGTGATGTTTGAGGCTACTGCGGTTGTCTTCGGTTCGGATGAGAAGGTTCACCGCCTGCCGTTCTTCTTCTACCTTTCGAAGGTTTTCTGTCACAACTGCTACGAGGAGGAGTGGTATCCAAAGTTTGGCGGTGTCCAGGGGATTCGGGCATTTGTTGAGGATCTGGGTATGGGCTTGGAGTGGCTGAAAGAGCGCCAGAATGATTTCGTGCGAGCGCTTCTTTACGTCATCAAGGACGTTCCACAAGATCTCCCCGCTTTCACCCGGGAATTGGCCCAAGGCACGTTGAAATTGGTTCTTGAGACGTGCAACCAGTACGCGTCGAAAGAGGAGTTTACAAAGACACACACTAAGAACTTCAATCTCTGTGCGCTCCTCTTCGTTGAGATTTCGAATCCGAACAAGCACGTGCGAGAAGCGGTCCAGAATGCGTTCATCATCTTGGAGAATATGATTGGTATTCCCAAGCATACATTGATGCTTCCAGTAAAGGAGCGGCTCCTGACGCCTATTTTCAACAAGCCTCTACGAGCCTTGCCGTTCGCCTGCCAGATCGGATATATCGACGCCATCACTTACTGCCTCAAGCTCGAACCGGGCTTCCTCGAGTTCAATGATGAGATGAACCGGCTCATGATGGAAGCCCTTGCGCTGGCGGATGCCGACGACGAGCAATTGTCAAACAACAGGCTCCAGGAGCATCGCACCACCGAAGCTGTTCTCAATCTGAGGGTTGTATGCATCAAGCTGCTTTCCACGGCTATCCTGGCCCCTGAGTTCAATACTCCTGACAAGGCATCATCGCGCGCACGCATCATCTCGGTGTTTTTTAAGTCTCTGTACTATAAGGCGCCCGAGGTCATCGACGCCGCTAACAGTGGACTGAAGGGCGTATTGCAACAGACTAACAAGTTGCCTAGAGATCTCTTGCAGAGTGGGCTGCGCCCTATCCTGATGAACCTTTCCGATCCCAAGAGGCTGAACGTGGCGGGATTGGAAGGACTGGCGCGCCTGCTTGAACTGCTCACCAATTACTTCAAAGTTGAGATCGGAACTCGACTCCTTGAACATCTCAAGTCACTGGCAGATACCACCTTCCTCCAGCAAACGTCGTTCAAGCTCCTCGAACAGAACCAGGTCATCAAGGTTATTGCCGCGATCCTCAACATCTTCCACCTTTTGCCTCCGGCGGCGGTCGGGTTCATGAGTGGGTTGATCACCATAGTACTTGATCTTGAGGAGAAGCTACGGAGGACCCAGCACAGCCCCGTCCGATTGCCGCTGCTGAAGTTCATCAATCGGTATCCTAGCGAGACGTGGAAGCATATTCAACCGAAGTTGGGGGATATGAAGTACGGCCGCCTATTCGCTCAGCTCCTCAACGATGAGTCCAGCAAGCCGCTAAGGGATGTGGTGCAAGATGATATTCCTGGTCTGTTGGACCACCTTATCAATTTTAAGGAGGAGCTGGATGCAGAGATGTATGTGGCTATCGTCAGTGCCATCAACATAGTCAAGTCCATTGCACTGTTTGCTCCCAAGGAATGGATACGGGGTAACAGGGTTTTGATGGTGCGACTCCTTGAGGCCGCGGTAAAGATCCGCGAGAAATCGAAGGCGGGCAAAGTTCCAGTTCCCATCAAGCTCGCAGTTGAACAGGCGTCCGCCAAGGCGGTTGAGATCTTCATGTTGTACTTGACGGAGGCGAACAACGATCTGGACTTCCTTTTCCAGGTGAGTTTTTATATGAGTGGTACGCAGCCAAAGCTGATCTCCGTGGAAGGTTATCGATGCCATTACCTCGGATAGGCGTGCCCAGACGGCTAATTTGTTGACACACCACATCTACACCCAAATCATCCGTTCGGGCACTATCGAGCAATGGCGGAACATCATCTACAAGTGTCTCAGCCTCTACACAAACGACTCGCAAGAAACCAAGACTTTTGTACTTGCCTCGCAAGAAACCAAGCCTTTTGTACCTCCCTCGCAAGAAACCAAGGCATTTGCTTTTCACTACTTGGTCAATCCCATTCTCGCTATGGACAAAAAGCGGGGAATACCCGTTGTCGGTGGCGAGAAGCTGGTTGACAAGAACTTGATCGAGAATGTACACAACAAGATATGGCGGCCGAATCTTGGTGACCTGGGTGACGACTCTGCTCAAGGTCTTGACCACTCCCGCATGGAGCTGCTGCAAATGTCTGCGCTCTTGATCCGCGATCACCAGCAGTCACTCGCAGAAGCTCGAAAGGACGTGATCAAATTTGGCTGGAACCACATCAAACTTGAGGATATCGTTAACAAACAAGCCGCATACGTCCTTATTGCGTTCTTCATCAAGCACTTCGATACACCATCGAAAATAGCCATCCAGATCTACGTGGCATTACTCAAGGCGCATCAACACGAAGGACGACCACTGGTTACACAAGCTCTGGAGCTCATTGCGCCGGTATTGAAGAAGCGAGTTCCTATTCGTCCAGACGACAAATACCCTATCTGGGCTAGATGGCCAAGGAGGATCCTATCGGAAGAGGGTCACAACCCCCACCAGATGACGAATATCTTCCAGTTCTTGGTTAGGCACGACGACTTGTTTTTCGATTCACGGGAACACTTCGCGACGTGGATAGTTAACGCATTACCGAAGCTTGTCACTCAGATCCCTAGTCCGTCTACGGAGTACAAGAAGCTGTTTATCAAACTGGTGACTCTGATTTGGAAGTGGGAGCAGCACAGAGTCGAGATGTCTTGTGGGAGCACCAGCCCTGATGGTTCCCCGTCGAGGAAGAGAAAGCTCGATGTCATGATGAGCGCCACGGTGTCGTCTCCATCTCAGATTGGCACTCAAGGAACCGAAGCGATCTCCGTGCAACTCCGAGCGTGGGTCATTCGCCACCTCGTCCAGTTCATCTGCCGCCTGCCCGAGAAATACCGTGCCAAACCGGATGAGCCATGTGCCAAGGCTCTCCTCCTTCTGCGGGATTTCTTGGGACCGAACTACTGGGGAGGGTTGGATATCGACCTCTACCCGAAGATCATGACGGAATACCTGGTTACCAACGACATCATGGACTCGACTCTGTCAGGGTTTGTCAATTCTCTCAATGTTCTGAAGGTTATTCTTGACCTCAAAACCGATGACTGGGTCATGAAGCAACTCGATACGATCCAGAAGTATCTGAATAAGCCCCTTCGGTCGGACAGTGCTGAAGTACAAGAGAGCTTGCAACCTGTTCTGGCTCGTGTCCTTAGTGCTCTTCCCACCGAGAAGGCTGAAGGCGAGGATGAGGACGAAGAGCCGAAAGAATCGCCCGAGAGCCAGTTTATCGCGTCCTTGGGCAACATCGTCCAGGAGAATCTGAACACCAATCTTATGTCGAGTGTTCACATCCTTCATACGTTGTCGGAGAAGCGCCCTAGCGTCATTGACGACCACATCTCGGCCCTCATGAAGGCGTTCCAAAAACTGGGTAAGGATCACCTTTCTGCGCCAGCCGTTGGGCCGGGAGGGGTACCCATAGTGCAGAATGGCGCGAAACCGGACACCCCTGGCGGTAACCTACAGATGTTTGACCCTGACACCACCACGAAGCTCTTGTGCATGGTTATAGATGTGGCAGCCTCGAGGGTCTCGGTCCTGGGTGATCAACGCCGACCCTTCCTGAGCGTTATGGCACAATTGGTGGAGAAGTCCGCAAGCACAACCCTCTGCAAGAAAATCCTCGGTATCGTCGAAAACTGGGTATTCAAGTCGACGGAGACTTTCCCAACTCTCAAGGAAAAAACCGCCGTTTTGTCCAAGATGCTCTCGTTCGAATCCCGTCCGGATCCAGAGCTGTGTAACAGCTTCCTGGAGCTCGTGATCAAGATATACGAGGACCCTGTCATCGCGAAAACCGAGTTGACGGTTCGTCTGGAGCCTGCGTTTTTGGTCGGTACTCGGGCAAAGGACGTCAACATGCGCAATCGATTCCTTCAAATATTCGACCGCAGCATTTCGCGGACCATCAGCAATAGGTTCAGCTTCGTCATGACGACTCAGAACTGGGAAACGCTCAGTGATTCCTATTGGTTACATCAGGCCACCCATCTGCTCTTTGGCTCGGTCGTTATGGATCAGCGGATCGAGCTACACAGCGAAGACTTCAGGGTTACGCCTGCCTCAGCGATGTTCACAACGTACGGGACAAAGGATGCTCGCAAGGGAGATGTCATGCTCGACGACAAGTTCGAAGAATTCATGCTCAAGCACAAGCGGTTCTTGCAAGGCTTAGCGGATGTTCACAGTGCGGATATCTTGGAGCCCCTCCGGCAGCTGCAGCACCTGGATCCGAAATCGGGCCATGAGATCTGGGTTAACCTGTTCCCGCTCTGTTGGTCTGCCATCGGAAAAGAAGATCGCATGGACTTGTCCCGTGGCATCGTTGGGCTACTCGCTAAAGACTGGCATAGCCGCGCGATGGATAGGCGTCCTAACGTCATTCAGAGTCTGCTAGAAGGTGTCGAGTTTTCGAAGCCAAGACTTAATCTGCCTGCACATCTGGTTAAATTCCTGAGCCGAAGTTATGACGCATGGTACACCTCACTTCACCTTCTCGAGGATAATGTCAATAGACCACCAATTGACGCGGCCGTCGTCCGCGAGAGCAATCTTGACGCCCTCGCTGAGATGTATGCTATCATCGCCGAGGATGACATGTTCTACGGTCTCTGGCGCCGCCGTGCAGACTACATCGAAACCAACAGTGCGATTTCTTTCGAACAACACGGTATGTGGGACAAAGCGCAGCAGATGTATGAGAGCGCGCAGATCAAGGCTAGGACCGGAATGTTGCCGTTCTCGCACTCGGAGTACATGCTCTGGGAAGACCATTGGGTTATCTGTGCCCAGAAGTTGCAACAATGGGAGATTCTCAGCGAATTTGCGAAGCATGAAAACTATCCCGACCTTATGCTTGAATGTGGATGGCGATTGATCGATAATTGGAATGGCAGCGAAGGGGAGCGGATGGACCAGACGATCAAGAGCTTGATGGATGCGCCCACTCCTCGGCGGTTCTTCTTTGCTGCGTTCATGGCGCTGCAGAAGGTCCACCAGAAAACTGAGGTCATCACTGAGTTCACCAGATTGTGCGATGAAGCTATTCAGTTATCATTGCGCAAATGGCACAGTTTACCCAAAAACATCACGCAGGCCCACATCCCGCTATTGCAGACTTTCCAGCAGCTGGTCGAACTTCATGATGCTAGTGTGATCTACTCTAGTCTTAATAACACTACAGCGCAGAACCTCGACGCCAAGTCGCAAGAGCTGAAGATGCTTCTCGGAACCTGGCGAGAACGTTTGCCGAATGTTTGGGACGATATTAATGCGTGGCATGACCTCGTCACCTGGCGCCAGCATATCTTCCACTCGATTAATCAAACGTATCTCCCCCTCCTTCCCAGCCAGAACCAGGGTGCGGGTGGGAATAGCAACTCTTACGGGTACCGTGGATACCATGAGACGGCATGGATCATCAATCGCTTCGCGCACGTCGCTCGCAAGCATCAGCTCCCCGAAGTCTGCATCAGCCAGCTCAGCAAGATCTACACGCTGCCGAACATCGAGATCCAAGAGGCGTTCCTCAAGCTTCGCGAACAGGCCAAGTGTCATTACCAAAACCAGAACGAGCTCACCCAAGGCCTGGAGGTAATCAACAACACCAACCTGGGATACTTCGCGGCACAGCAGAAGGCCGAATTCTACACGCTGAAAGGAATGTTCTTGTCCAAGTTGAAGCAGAAAGACGAAGCGAACGAGGCTTTCAGTTTAGCCCTCTACCACGATCTGAAGCTACCGAAGGCGTGGGCGCAGTGGGGACACTACAATGACCAGCTGTTTAAGGAGAACCCCACTGACATGGCAGCTGCTGGAAATGCGGTCAGCTGCTACCTTGAGGCCGCAGGTCTGTTCAAGAACGGCAAGGCGAGGAAGTTGTTGGGTCGTGTGCTGTGGCTACTCAGCCTGGACGATGCAAGTGCGTCGATTTCGGCCGCATTTGATGCTTACAAGGGTGATGTGCCGGTGTGGTACTGGATCACGTATATTCCGCAGCTGTTGACGAGCCTCTCGCACAAGGAGGCGCGGTTGGCAAGGGGTATATTGATTAAGATCGCGAAGAACTATCCTCAAGTAAGGATTCCTTATTTGTTTGCAGTAGAAGGGTGACTGATGGTTTTAGGCGTTGTACTTCCTGCTTCGTACCAGCAGAGAGGATTACCAAGTCATCAAGAAACAGACGGCCGCCGCTGCATCACGGAAGGCCGGCTCGCCGGTTGTGACCCAGGGCCAGATCCCACCACGTCCGACCAGCGCTCAGGCCCAGCCGAACGGTGTCGTGGAAGCCGGAAGAGCGGGTAGTCCCCTGCAGAATACAATGGCGGTAGCGCAACAAGGAATAGCAGGATCTCCAACCCTGCCGAATGCCCCGCCGACCTCGTCGTCCCCCGTTCCGCAAGGACAAAACGGTGGGCCGGCTGCTCCGCTGGTGCATGTAACTCGACTCCCATGGGAGCACGCAGAGGAGATCATGTCTGTCCTTAAGACGGCCTTCCCGCTCTTGGCTTTGTCTATGGAAACTATGGGAGATCAGATATCCAAGTTTTTCAAGTGTCCGCCGGATGAGGATGCGTATCGACTCATCGTCGCGCTGCTCAACGACGCTCTACAGTGGATTGCTCGGATGAATCCTGCATTGGAGGATACGAAATTACCGCCGTCTACGGAAGCTAATATCTCACGCTTCGCCGAGACAATCCTTCCCGCCCATATCAGGGTCGCCTTCGAAGCGGATTTCGTAGCAGAGAAGCCGAATCTGTACAAGTACATCGAACGACTGCGCCGCTGGCGAGACCGATTTGAGGAGAAACTTGATCGACGACCACCATACCAGAATTTGGAGTCGTACAGCCCCCATCTAAGCGAATTCAAGTTCCAGAAGTTTGACGACGTTGAGATCCCTGGGCAGTATCTCTCCCACAGAGACAACAACAAGGACTTCGTTAGGATTGATCGCTTCTTACCCAAGGTCGATGTCATTCGCGGTTACGGCATCTGTCATCGCCGACTGAAGATGAGAGGCCACGATGGTAGTGTCCACGCATTTGCGGTGCAACATCCTGCAGCCAGACACTGCCGTCGTGAAGAGAGAATACTCCAGCTGTTTAGGATCTTCAACGGTGTCCTCGGCCGCCGCAAGGAGAGCCGTCGCAGAAATCTCAACTTCCATTTGCCCTTGATGATTCCCCTCGCGCCTCACCTCCGCCTGGTTCAGGACGACGCTTCGTACATCTCGCTACAAGGCATCTTTGAGGACCACTGTCGCCAGATCGGGATCAACAAGGATGATCCCATTGTATTCGCACTCAAGAAGGTCATCGCTTCTCTGGAGCCTGGAAGGACTGGCCAGCAGCTTGTGGATCCCAACGTCAAGCTCGAGATCTTCAATACAATCCAGGAGAAGATGGTTCCGAAGACGGTTGTGCTGGAATTCCTGTCAAGCTCCTATCCTTCGTTCTCCGAGTTCTTCCTCTTCCGCCGGCAGTTCAGCTACCAGTTCGCCGCTCTGACGTTCCTCACCTACGTCATGACCATGAGCAATCGATACCCTCACAAGATGTTTATCTCCCGTGCAACTGGAAATATCTGGGGCTCTGAGCTCATCCCCGCCCTGGCTTCGACTAACCCAACTTTCCACAACAATGAGGCAGTTCCGTTCCGTCTTACGCCGAACATCCAGTCTTTTATGGGACCTATCGCAATCGAAGGGATCTTTTCGTGTGCAGTCATGACTATTGCAAGGTGTCTAAGTGAGCCGGATGTAAGCCACCTCCCTTCCCAGCTCCAATAGTAATCGTTCAAACCTAACACCTTGCCAGTTCGAGCTCGAACAGCACTTGAGCGTTTTCGTCCGGGACGAGATGATCTGGTGGTTCACTCAGCAGCACCGTTCTGTCTTGGGAGAACAGCAGCTCCGCGAAAAGGTTCAGCACAATTCGGACCTTATCATCAAGAAGACCGCGAGCCTAGCCCAGCCCGGAACTGGTACTTTGCCGGCAAACCAGACGGTCATCGATCTCATCTCTAAAGCATCAAATCCCGTGAATCTGGCCCAGTTGGACCACCTGTGGATGCCCTATTTGTAGACATGGTTATGATGATGGGGGGGGGGGGGGGTTTCTCTTTGGGTTTCTTTTGTAGGAGATGGATGGGGAATGAATGGGGAATCGTGGTGTTATGGAATTTCTGTTGCTTTCCTTTCTCTACTTTACCTTTTTTTGTCGGTGTAGATGCGTGCTTATTCCGTTGGTCTTGATGGTTGCATGTTGTGTCCTAAGTGCATTGTTTTTTTTCTGGATAGGGGTGGTCTTGACGGGGTTCTCTCGTGTGCGGGTTCGTTTCTTAGCTAATTTGAACGCCGTTAATTTAATGGCTCTTCATGCTTTTGTTGCTTGATAAGCGGGTGGCATTTTGATGGCGGCCCACGGCTAAAAAGAAGCACAAGGCTGATGGAAATCTTCCAGATGGCTGTAATTACCGAGCCGATTTTTGGCCCGTCGAGCAAGTTGAACACGTAGCTGTAGATGCATGATTCAACGCCGCACCCGCCCATCGAGCTCATCCTGTCCCACATCCCCACTGGGGCCCAATCATTTAGGCTATTCTCCATTCTTCATCCACTCACCCTCCCTGCGTACATATTGTCTTTTTTGTTTTGCCGTACTCGCATTCGGCCTGCCTGGACTATGGCGGCGTACATTTTGTCTGGTTCCCGTCCGCTGTCCGCGCGAGGGCACGTTGCAAGTTCCCCTTTGCCCTCCGCCCAGTCTTGTCCCGAGAAGATATGATACGCGCCAAAGAAATCACAAAGGAAAAAAGTCCGAACAACAGGAAGAACAAAAGAAAGCGAGACCCGCACCTTAACTAGTCCTCGTCTGTTCGGATGTTGTGTCTGGGATGTGAGGCGAGGCGTGGCGGGCGCAGCACTTTCGATGTGATGCGAAAGGGACGAAGATCAAGGACGAGTAGTTATGTAGGAAGTCGGCGTAACCACTGGCCCCCGTTCTCACGACACCGGTGGCCAAGGTGTCATTCTTGCCGTATCCGTAGTACACAGCACAGCGGTACATGGTGCCGCGTATCGCCCGCGAGATGTCTAAGGCTATTGGCGTCAAGGAAAACAGACAGTATTGCTAGGGGTGTCTTGACGGCGAGATTCACGGTGAAGGCTTTGTCCAGCTTTTGGCGTCCTGGGAGGGCGTGCATACTAAGTATTGCGCGGCTCCTCCGGTGTCGACGTCGTAGTCGTCCCACCTGCCGCGTCGTGATAGGTTGTGTACGTACCACAAGGGTATCAAGTGGAAGCCACCGAGAGCTATTGAAGAGATACTGTGTTCACCTGGGGAAGGAAGAGGGGTGGGAGAGGTGAGGATGGTCGAACTTCTAAGGATCTCTAGACCGCCGAGATGGAACAATCGCTGATCCGTGGGTCAGTTGATGGAGTCGCCGTTATGTGTGAACCTTGTGACTACATAGTACATATATTTACGTACTCAATTAGCGTTCGGACCATCACGCGGCGAGTCATTCTCTTCACGATAATACGAACCGCGGAGGTGTAGGTCGCAATCCGAGCCATGAACCCGACCCAGGCTCATCGCGCATCCTGGCCGTGGAGGTCTGTAGCCGCGGCTACGCGCTTGCATCTTGCGCTTAACTAACTACTGACCCAACTAATTAGCGCTCAACGTCTGCTCTCGTCGGCGCTTTTCATCCCCACAAAGCCAAGGGCCACTCGCGGACGGATATGGGTTGGTGTTGTTGGCGTTCGCCGTAGTCTTAACAGGCTTATTGGCACGAAATAAAATTGATATCCCCCTCCCCCCACAAAGCCAAACCGTCGAGCGCGTGTAAGAAAGAACGGCACACACCGTTGCTTGAGCTCGGACATGCGGGCGAGGAGCCACGCCCTACCCACATACCTGAATCCCGTTTTCTGCTCCTGTTTGTAGGTCTGGATGCTCAGTTACACGCATGTACGTATCGTATTGTGTCAACCATGCAACGAGGGGTGTTAGCTGCGGTATTTTTAGGCGCGGTTGCAGACCATATCTCGTGGCGACACATTCTGCTCTATTTGCTCGAGGAAGTAGGTGGTTACCTCGCCTAATAGGGCGACCGCTTTGCTGGGCGGGCGATCGTAATTGAGTACGCTGCCCTTCTCCAGCGAATGTGGTGGGTGGAAAGCCCTACATATGTGGGACGGACCACACCTGGTTGGGCTGCTGCGCCGGCAAAAAGATATGCTCCAACCCAGCAATTGCGTTGGCTTCCGCGGGTGATATTTCGTGCTCGATATGGCGGAGGAGACTCCAAAACCTTCATCTTCCCCCCACCCCGGAATTGAGAGCAAAGAACCGCAGAGTTAGCCCAGTGCTTGCTATGTACCAGCTCTCCTTCCGCTGGTTAGGGACGGGCTTGCGAGTAAATATTTTACGTCCTTCTGTATGGTCATGGACTTCAACGCATGTAGGTATGCTTTTTTAGGTCAGGGCGTGAAAATTTTGGAACGCTGTGGGATGGCAGCTGTCAAAATTGAAGGATCGCGAAGCCTCAGGGAGAGCTAGATGGATAGAGTAAAGAGAGGTGTGGCATCAGAGTGTTGATGATGATTCATTAATCGTGTGCGACCCTATTGGATCATGACGATATTATATACAGTCCCTTCCCGTTCGCCGTCCGCTGCGCCCTCGAGCAGTCCGCCAGCGGCTCGCGGCGACTCCCCCTGCCCCCGCCCGGCCTGTCCCCGAAGAAGAGAAAGGGAAAGAAAGAGAGAAAGACAGAAAGAGAGAAACTCAAAGAGAAGAAAGAGAGAGAAAGAAAAAGGAGAGAAAGAGAGCAAGAGAGAGAGAGAGAGAGATCAAGACAGAGCGAAAGAAAATGGGCCAAAAGAGCGTAACTAATGAGACCGTGTATCTCCCTCCTCCCTCTCCCCCCCCCCCGGTTCTAGGAGCCGCTCCCGCGGCCCCATCCTCGCCCCCACCTTCGTCGTTCTCAAGAGGCCCAGGACCGCTCCAGTGCGCCGCTCGTCCGCGAACATTTCCCTGATCGTGAACCGGTTCTTCCCTCTTCCTGTCTTTTTCCGTATCTCCGCCCACATTATCTTCTGTTGCGGCCTCCACCTGTCACAGTTCTTGAACAGGTGTTCCCTTGTCTGCGTCCCACTGGCGCCACCGTGCTGGAGTTCTTCGTCCACTTCGGGTATTGCCCTGTGCGGCGGTGCCCGGTCTTGAGTTGGTGGTACCTTCCTGCTAGCCTCTTCGGGCCTCGTGCCACCATGTTGTTCTGGTGCATCGTTTTCGGCATCTGGTACTTCCTTCCTCTGACCCTCTTCTTCGACCACGTCCACGCCTCTTCCCACTTCCTTTCCGAAATCTCCCGCTTTAGGTTGGCTAGAGATCGGGGGGGTGGCATCAGCCGCCTCCCGTATCTGTCCTTGTAGCCCATCCATTTGACCCCTCGCGCGTCTGGCTCCTCAGCTGCCTGCTTTGCCCACTTGTCTGCTTCCTCGTTCCCTGCGACTCCGCTGTGGGCGGGGCACCAGCGAAATTCGATTCGGACGTTTCGGTCCCTTTCTCTCAGCTTCGCTATCCATTTTCTCACCTGCCGGGCGTACTGTTGGGCGGGGCCCGGCTCCTCTGATGCGATCCTGGCCATCGCCGCCTACGCGTCGGTGAAGATGGTGACCGCTTGTGGCATCAGAGTGTGGGCTTCGATAAAGCCAGTTGGTGAGTTAGTATCCGAGTGACACGGTATGACAGTCCTCATTGACCCTGGAGGTTACAAATACTTATTCCTGTGCAAGGTACTGAAACCGTCATGCATTTGCTTTGGAGCTGCTTATCGGATATTCCATTCGAACATTACGCAGTTATTCGATGGTGTATCGATTAACGCTTGCATTGTACAGGCGACTTCATATACGTCGCCCGGATTCTCCTCTCTATTAACGCAAAGAGCGAGGCAATGCTCTTCAGCAGAAAACGGAGTGGCGCCACAGCGACGGCCAGACAGGCAGTCGGGAACTCCCATTAAACAAGGAAGCAACAAGATGGTTGGGGATCTGGCTCGATGCACACCTCACCCCGAGAGACCATCAGAGGGCGACGTTAAAAAAAGGGAAGGAATGCGGCGGCAAGGCTAAAGCGGCTGGCGGGGCAGATGGGCCTGACATCCGGCAATTGTCGCGGAGTGGTGGCGGCCTGTGTGCAGGCGGTGGAAATGTACGGGAACGAGCTGTGGTGGCAGGGAGAAGGCAAGCAGGGCATGGTGGAAGGAGTAGCAGAACTACAGAAGCCGGTCAACTTCGAGGCACGGGCAGCCACAGGCTGCTTCCGAACGACCAACCAGGGAGCGCTTAGCTGCGAATCGGGCCTGCGACCAGCGGTTGCATAGCTGAACGTGGGCAGAGACGGTTCGGGACGCGGCTGCTCAGCCTGCCACGGGGAAGCCAGGCAAGAGAAGTGGTGGGGGCATCGTCAGCCATCGGAAGAAGGCTGGAGACACTCTCGAGCACGCGGGCGAGGTGGAAGAGACAGCCCTGTTCAGCACGGCACAGAAACTGGACATAGAGGTGATAGTCGAGGAGCAGGAGGAGACGAAGAAAGCAGCGGAACGAGAGAGGCCGGGGTTAACCATCTTCACGGACGGGTCGAGGACCCACAGTGGGGCGACGGATACGCGGTGTTGTGGAGGAACAGGAGCAAGTGGGTAGGCGCCAGGACCCACATGGGCTACAACCAGGAGGCCTTCGACGCGGAATGCGCGGCGCTGGCGAGAGCTCTGAAGCTGGCAGCAAGGAGAAGAACCACACCGGAAGCGGTCACAATATTCACAGATGCGCAGGCCGCTATAGGGAGACTGGTGGCGGATGAGCCGGGCCCGGGACAGAAGTCTACTGTGATGGCAAGGAAGTGGATAGCCGTACTGAGGGCAGTCAGACCAGAGATGCGCATGGAGATCAGGTGGTGCCCGGCCCACGAAGGAGGGGAAGGCAATGAGAAGGCGGACGAATGGGCGAAACAAGCGGCGGAAGAACCAGACACCCGGGGGGTAGAGTGGCTGAGGTATGGGGATCGGTATGGGCTCGGAGGATGCCCCTTCCCGGATCCCTGGCCAACCCGAAGAGGAGATTCTGGAGAAGAAATGGGTCGAAGCAAGGAGCTGGGCCAAGGAGCGAATCGATGCAAGAAAGTACGGGTTGCCGAAGAACCAGCGGCCGAATCGAATGGCGGAGCGAGCGCCAAAGCGCCTGGCGGGACGCTTCCACCAAACCAGAAAGGGGCACTTCCATACGGGCCAATACCTGAAGTGGGCGGAGAACGCGGAAAGAGCGTAGTGCGGGTGGGTGTCAATACGGGGCACAGACGAGAGAACATTTGTTCAAGCACTGCAAGGAATGGAAGCCGCAGCAGAAGACCCTGTGAGCGGAGGTACGAAAGGGGACAGGAAGAGGGAAGAACTGGTTCACGGTCCGGGACCTGTTCGCGGACGAGCGGTGCACCAGCGCGATTCTGGATTTTTTGGGCACCACGAAGGTGGGGAGCAGGGTGGGCCCGGCGGTGGTGCCACCGGTACCAGGCGAGGACATGGAAGAGGAGCGCAGAAGCATGGAAACGGTCGAGGAACCGGAAGGCGAGAAGGGCGAAGGATGGAGGGGAGGAGGTGGAGGAGGTGGCTTTCATTGTTTCGTTCGGTCATTCTTTCTCTTTTCTGTCACTGTCACTCGTTCAGCATGGACCGTACTCGTTCCTTCTTTCTTTCTCTCTCTCTTTCATAAAATTTTTGGGGGAGCGGCCAGGCGGGGGCAGGGGGAGATGCCACGGGCCGTCGGCGGACTGTGCGAGGTCGCGGTGGACGGCGAACGGGAAAGGACTGTATATAATATCGCCATGATCCAATAGGGTCGCATGCGATCAACGAATCATCATCACTTCTGCCCCTCCCACTGGACACCGACCCACTCTTCCACCCATCCCACGCCGTTCGCGTCCCTGGCCTTCGGGACACAAGTACAAGTAGCAACTATCACCGTTCCCCACTCCATTCCATCCAGCCCCACACTGTCCCCCTCAAGGACGCTGATAGCATGCGGCATGAGTTGGAACTCAAACACACGCCCCCTCTTTCCGCACCCGGCGCACGGCGGTATCCTCCCCGACGTGAACTCTTTCTTCGAGTCGAGCAGGGCCTTCGCCACCTCATCCGCATGGCTATAGAGCAGCGGGGCGCCGCCACGCTCGTACCGCAGTACTTGCTCGGGGTTTTGTCCTACGCGGTCCGCAAACCTCTGGAAGACCGTGTCGAGATGGCCGTCGTCCGCGTCATTGTTGGAGGCTGGTAGGGAGTCCGGATTCTTGTCATCGTCGCCGAGAACTTCTTCGATCTTCCGTGGGACCGGAGTGTCGGGGGCGAGTGTCTCGTAGTCGGCATCGAAGTAGAAGAGGGGGTAGCTGAAAGGAAGAGGCGATGGCCAGGGCTCTGAGGGGCCATAAAGGAGGGGCTCGGGCTCGGGCGGGGTGGTGCCAGAGATACGCAGTGTGTCGGCGAACGATTTCGCGAGCTTTTCGGCCACTGGTGCTGTGGTAGTAGGAACTGTCGGCTTCGTCGAAAAGGGACTCGCTGCCCCCGCCGTCACTGAGGCCGAAAACGGATTTCTGCCTGTGGAGAACGGGTTTCCTCCGGTGCCCGTGCCCAGTCCGGCTCCCGACCCAAACAACATATCCCCAGCCTTCGGTTCCGTTGCCGCTTCTTCTCTCCTCTTCTTCTCCTCGGCTCTCTTCGCCGCCTCCTCCTTCCCCTTCGCCAGCCGCAGCTCATAGTCTTTTGCTACTTTGACTCCGCGCAGCGCTTTCACACTCCCATTCTTCCGCCGGCACGTTTTCTCATTGCAGCCAAAGACGTAAAACATTCTGTCGTGCGGGCTCTCCGGGATTGCACCGTTGAGCTGGATGAGCAATGGCATGAGTTTATTGCAACATGCGCATTTGGCGAGCCGTGCATCAGCGGGCGATAGAGTGTGTGGCCATATCTAACACCAAGCACTCAGCGGAAAGCTTAGCCAGAAAGGGGACAGGCGGGAGTACGGGCTCTCCACCGAGGTGGCTGATGAGGTCGCTGCCCGGCTCAGTCTCGGCGTAGCCAAGGAGGACCTTGGTTTCGGTGTAGCCCTGAAGGGAGACGTCGTCGCTATCGTAGTCGTCCATGATTGATTGCTGGTTGCGTATGGTTGTTGTTTGGTGGGGTTTTATGCTTACTTCAAAACTTTTTGGATCTCACTGTTGCCCCACCCCGCACTAACCCCCAACCGTCCAAGCGCCGTCATCGTTAACCTGCCCGTTCTATCGTAACATGTATCTACCTTGCTCTCCATCGACCAGCTTCCGCTGCCCCCCCTAGCATCCAACAACTACACAACTATGGCGGCCGCCCCCTCATCCTCCAAAGACCGCCAATTTCTCGCCGTGATTGGAGATGAGGTATCTCGACCTCTTTTCTATCGAAGACAAAAAAACGTAGCTGATATGGAACGTACGGTGCAGGACTCCGTGACGGGAATGCTCCTCGCCGGCATCGGCCACGTTACTCCCGCGCCCAACAGCAGCAAGAACTTCCTCGTCGTAGACGCGAAGACGGAGGTGTCCGAGATCGAAAAGGCGTTTGAGGAGTTTACTACTAGGAAGGACGTGGGGATTCTGTTGATCAATCAACATGTGAGTTCTTCCTGCATGCTGAGAGCCGGGGAAGGAGAGGCGAAAGCTGACGCGCGATGGGGAACAGATTGCTGAAAAGATTCGCTATCGCATCGATTCCTTCACTGCAGCTTTCCCTGCGGTCCTCGAGATCCCGAGTAAGGACCATCCGTACGATCCGGAGAAGGACAGTGTATTGAGGCGGGTCAAGAGGCTGTTCGGAGAATAGAGCATCTGCCTATTCCGCGGCGCCGGGCGTAGCAGTAGAGAGCTGTAGAGTATGGTAGGACTTAGGATCATGATATACTATCATCGATCGAAGAGTGCGTCATTATAGACAGGAGGGATTATGTGTTCGCCCGTATTTTTGAACTCCAAACGCCTAGCCGGTCGTGTCTCTAACTTAATACATCCCGCCCATTTCCTCTTCCTCTTCCTCCCTCAACTTCTCCTCCATAGCTTTCCTCTCCTCTTCCAACTTCTTCCTTTCGAACTCGTCATGCTCATCCCTATGGTCGACCCACCTCTCCTGTATATCTCTCGCCTCCATTCCCTCAGCCCACCCGCCACGCATCGCAAGCGCCCACACGCTGTCACCGGCGCCCTCAGCCTTCCCAAACGCGTAGCCCCCGGCTCTATCGACCACCTGTAACAGATGGGTCATGCTTTTCTTATCCTCGACCGCCAGCGTCTCGAAGTTCACGAGCGCAAAGCTCTCGACGAGATCAACGATGGCTTCGTTCAGCTTCGCAAACTTCCTGGTGCGCTGGTCCTGCTCCAGCAGCGGCAGCAGGTAGCTGAGGTCTTGCACCTCGGTGTAGAAGTCTAGGTTGAACGCTAGCTCGCCGTAGTCGCGCAGCAGGTCTATCTTGCTGAGGACGTTGATGTGTGGGAGGTCTAGTTGCAGCATGCTGCGGAGCGATAGCAGCAGGACCGAGATGTACTTTGCCGGGTCGGTGATGTAGTGCGCGTCGACGAGGTGGACAACTACTAACTGCACCCATCAGCCGCCACCCTCGAGTCGCGGGAGGGGGGTGGGAGGGGGGGGAGGACACGACAGACCCGATACCCGATCTTCTGCAGCCTCCCGAAGATCTTCCTCAGACTCCGATGGTGCGTAAACAGCTCGACCTGGCCGGGACAATCGAAGAGGATGTAGTCGTTTCCGAGCCTGGAGAGGCCCTCCTCGAGCCACTCGATGTTCTCCTCAAGCTCCTCGAGGGCGTACATGACGCCGCCGTTGGGGCCGAGCCCTTCGTCGTCCATCACCTCTTCGAGCGTGACGATCGACCGGATGTCGAGCGCGCACGGGTAGCCGGTCGCTTCGTTCGCCGGATCAAGGTTGACGATCGAACACCTGCGCCCGATCGCGCCCATGAACTGGTGCATGCCGTTGCAGTAGGTGGATTTCCCCGACCCCGGAGGCCCGATCACAAGTTGCGCGAATGGCATAGTCGTGGCGTGGCAAGAGGTGGGGTTTCTGAAGGTGGGTACGAAGGGGTGGGTGGGGAATTTTCGTGTCGTAATAGTGGGGGGGGGTGAGAACAGTTGGCGCAATAAACTCCCTTCTAATCTGATGCAGAAGTGAAAGTGCTTCACAATTGATCACTCATGTACGGTTAGATGTTTTGTGATTGGACCACACGACATGCCTTCACTCATATATAGACATGATGTATGTACTCCATGCCATATCCGCACCTTGAAACGGGACCAAGTGTACATAGCACTTCAATTGATCTTCTCCCGCTGCGCATACATACCGCGTTTGCCCATTCAAAACATCAGGCTCATCCCTGACATAACTATAACATCCGCCAGCCAGCACAACCAAAACGTTTGCATTGACAAAAACATGGAGTTGAAATACGACAGGAAAAAAGTATAAAAATCTAGAGCAAAAAAGCGGACTGATGGTTTTCGGAAGCTTCGTGCACAGGAAAAAAGAAAAACAGAGAGTACAGAAAAAAAAAAAGGACCAACTAGAAAGAAGAAATACAGCAGATAAGTAGATAGCCTCCTCGCTCCTCTCTCCTGTGGGGACAAAGTGGCGGAGAACAAAGTATCTCAACTGTTCGAAGAAAGGGAACGGGAAACTAGAAATATAGAGGTAAACGAGAAAAAAAATATTCACAAAGAAGAATATCCCACCCTAATGTGAATTTGAAGAAGAATGAATCTAAACACGCGGAAGACGCCTTTGCCTTATGCCCAACTCTCTGGATTACCCTAGCAGTTTTCGAATCCACAGGCGCCATGGTGCACAACTTATAGTAATGGCGATACCCCACATCATCGCTCCTCCAGGGTATATTTTATCAGACCCTTCGCATCCTTCTCTCTCTCGCCCTCGCCGCTGCAGAAATCGCATTGCATCGATTATGCTTTGCGGGTTCGCATGCCACTGTTCTTGGAACTACCATTGGCAGCTGCACCATTGCCGTTGGTCCGAACACTGTTGACGCCCTTCGGGAAGATGGGGCTGGGCGTAGTTCCACTGTTCCGTATGGCCCTGGTAGCGGTGCGCTTGCCGGCACGCCTGTAGGTAGTCGCGTAGAAGCTGATGAACAGGACGAGGTAGCTGCTCAAGATACCACAACCGGCAAACGCGGCAAACTCTTCACCGGCACAACGCCCCGCGTTGGGGATCCAGGGCCAGTAGGTAGAGGTGAAGTAAGTGTACGAGGCGAAGTAAACAAAGCCTACGCGCAAACAATTAGCGAGCCCGACGTGGAATTCTTCTAAGGTGAAACCGGGGACAAACCAAGATCAATGATGAACTGGATGATCTGGAGACGAGTGATCCACTGTTTCCACCAGACACGGACACCACGGGCGGACTGGAAGTAGTACCAGTACATGACAACATGAACAAACAGGTTGAGGGTGATAGGGACCCAAGACTAGTGCGATGTTAACAATTGCGCAGATCTCGCGATCGGGCGATCAAACACATACCACGGAGGTGGATCCGATGAGCTGGGTGTAGCACAGCAAGGCAGTTGCGCCGTGATGGTAGCAGTGCAGGAAAGCTGCAAGCAAGTCAATACACATCTCTACACGGCCGGGTTGATCGGGAATATACTGAGAGGCTTCTTCTTGACAACCAAGAAGACAGTATCCAAAAGCTCAACATACTTGGTGAGGTAGTTCAACTGCGCGAGAACGTGTTAGCGGAGCCGGCCACGACAAGCGCACCCAGAGTGGGGATAACGAACATAGTACAAAGTGACCAGAGGCTTAGTCCAACCGCCCTCACGAGCACAGATTCCGTAGAAGATACCGTGGCGCAAGACCGTGGGAATCAGCTCCTCCATGAAAAGAACCAAAAGTATCCCCGAGATCAGCGTCAGCATCAGGTTGTGGACCTGGAAGAGAAACTTCAGTTTGAACGGTTGGAAGTTCTTCATGATTTCCCGGCCACCGAATATGATCGCGTAGTACGCGACAATGAATGGAGCGACACTCTTGAAGGTGCCTAATGGCGTTGTGCCGTATTCGAATCTGAAATCGGTTGCCGCATGGCCGGCGGCGCGCTTGTAGAAGACATCGAATATCGGCCAGAGGTGGACTCCGAATGGCCGATCGAGCGAAGGGACGTGGACATCGACGGCCTTGACCAGGTCCATCGCTAGTGACGATACACTATCCATGGCGCGGCGCAAGACGACAAGGAGGGCGGTTAGAAGGCTGCGAAGGTCTGCCTAGAACGAGGAGCTTTTCGAGGGAGGGAAGGGCCGTAAGGAACGGAGGCACGACCGAGAGACGCGTTTTTTTTTTTCCAATCGGAAGAGCGAGATGAGGCAGACGAAAGAACGACGGCGGGAGCAGGGACGATTAAAGGATTGTAAGAGGAAGTGGTGAATAGGGAAGGGGGAAGGGGGAAGGGAAGGGAGGAGAAAGAAGAAGTAGAAGTAGTAAATTGGTGGAAGCGACTGCGATGGGTTGGGAGGCGTGGGTAAGGAAGGAAGGAAAGGGGGTTAAGGAGTGGCCGCACTGTAGTCTACTTCTGCTATGTAGGTGGTAGCAGGAGTAGTAGATGTCGGAGACAAATTTCGAGATGCCGGGGGTAGCCAATGGGCTGGGCTGTGGAAGTTGGGGGTGTACAGGGGCAGCCTGCGGTCAGGGAACAGCAAGCACGTGAAAGTGGCAGTGAAAATGAAAGTAGAAGTAGTTTAAAACCATGCTTTCTTTTTAAGGCCATGCAACGGAAAGAAAGTCCCTCCCAATGGCAACATCTGTTCTCCACAGCCCTGTTGCCATGAAGTCTTGGAGGCGTGAGGCGTGAGGCGCAGAAAGACAGCGGATACGAGGAGTACGTATGCGCATCGCCCTTCCTGCCCACCACTTGCCGTCCCGTATCATACTCGTACGCGACAATCAGATAATGCAGAGAGTAATCTTGGAGTCGGACGGATACCGAAAGGCCGGCGCCATCGTCTGCACGCATCACGCGCCTCATGCAGACGTTTTACGTGTAGATATCTAGAGAGTTGGAAGGATCCCAGGTCCATTCACAAAACCAGCGGCCAACGCCATCCTTCGCGGGTAACGGAACGGCATACAGCACGTGCATGTTCTCGCTGGATTTTCTGCACCTATCTACGTCGCAGATATCATTCAGCACGACAGTTCTCGAGCTTCAACATCACCTGCGGCTGCAACCCGGGCAATCGGGTGAAGATTGCGCTGGCTGTGTTGATCTTCTTCGAGGGTTTGGTGAGAATATTGTGTGAACCGCATATCGATCTATACATAAATCCAGCAACGTGATTCGGCGGAAATGTCTCCAGAGAACTCGCTCATGAGCATGCGTCAACGACAGCATGCCAGTATGCGACATCGCTGATGAAAAAAGCCGGGCACGAAGCAGGAGAGCTCACTAATTGCGCGGGGGGGTTTGTTTATTCGTTCTCGCATGCAACCTACATATATAGATCATGGCGGCGGGCGCGGGGTGTGGGTGAGTACTGCATACTAGTGCGCCAGCCGCACGAGATCTGTAGACAATCCCGTCTTGGCTGCATTGTGAAACATCCGGAGGCCGGGGCCGGATCAGTTTTGATTCCGCGCCGAGAGCCGTAGGCCTCATCCTGGCCATCTCGAGTGACTGATCGTGCAGGAAATGACGCCGTTAAGGTTCGCCGGGTAATTGAGCCTCATTGATTGTTTGCCGAACGAACCAGGCAAAAGTACATACATACTAGTTGTCGTTGGAGTACATAGTCAGCCCATCCGCCCGGGGAGTGGCTACACCAGCAAAATTCCACCATTCATCCGAATCAGTTTCGTCGCTACTTCACCAACACCCATCATCCACCAGTACCCACCCTCAATCGCCCCACCTAATCTCCACTCTTCGCTCGACTTCTCGGAACTCCAATGGCATTCCTTCGCCTCGTCGCTGCAGCCAGGCCTGCTCTCCGCACCTCGGCTGCCCGCTCCGCCGCGATTGCGCCTCCAGCCCTCACGGCTAGAATCGCTGTTCGCAACTACTCTGACGCGCACGAGGAGAGTTTTGAGGAGTTCACTGCTAGGTAAGGGACCGGCTTCTCCGGTGGTTCTTTCTCCCGGAATCGGGTCTCTCGTTGGATTTGTTTCGTGGTGCGGTGGGTATTGGGAATGGCGGAATGAAGCGCGGGAGAGAAAGGACGAATTGTGGGGTGCTCGTTACCCATCCGCCCAGCCAACCATGTCTTGGTTGCCAATGGCTATGTACCATGGCCATCATCATCACTGTCCGCCGACCCCCACTACCAAACCCCACACAGCCAGCACCGCTGCGCACTTCATTTATCCAGGGAAAGAAAAAAGCCGCCTGCTAACTAAAAGCTACTCCAGATACGAGAAGGAGTTCGACGCCGTCCAGGATGTCTTTGAGCTCCAGCGCAACCTGAACAACGCTTTCGCCTACGATCTTGTTCCGTCCACCTCCGTCATCACCGCTGCCTTGAAGGCTGCCCGCCGAGTCAATGACTTCCCCACCGCTGTGAGAATCTTCGAGGGTACGAATCTACGTCTCTAGTTTCCTGCTTTCCTACACCCGCACACTATTACCTATCGCGCGACGATATGGTGCCGAAGATGGGCGCGGGGGCGATTTCACCTACTGCGAGCGGCGGGGAAGGAGGATGTCGGATGCTCGTTGGATGTGCCCAACGTTCTAACCGTCGTGTTGTCATGACGGAACCAGTGTGTGTGCGCGTGTGGGAGAGTAAGATCGAGAAAATGGCTGATGCTTTCTCTCCACCGCAGGTGTCAAGGCCAAGGTCGAGAACAAGCAGCAGTACGAGCAATACCTCGAGGAGCTTGCTCCCCTGCGACGGGAGCTCGGTCTCGAGCTTGTCGAGGACATGTATCCCGAGGGCAGCAAATAAACAAACCAAACCAACTCACCACCTGCACAAACCTCCGTATCTTCTTTTTTAGTGTCTATGTGGGATTAGATGAGGAGGAGAACGGCACGGGAATTGATCACACCTGACGTTTTTCTTCTGTGTTTCCCCGTGTCTTGTAGTAATAAGAGATTCCATCAACGTTTTCCTTTTTCTGTACCCGTTGTGTAGCCCAACACGACTGCCTCATGCCACAGGCGGGTCGGTACTCAGATGATGTCGGGGCGGACGCATATGCCCTCACCTCACATCAATCGCTGCCGCTGAGAGCACGAACTTCAGAGATGAGACAAAAACAACCCGTATATAGATGTAAGGTAGACGCAGACACCCGAAGTTGGTTGGTAAAACCAAAAAACCAAAAAAAAAAAAAAATCCGCATTACAGCACAAGTACAGACGCCCAATCAAGCGAAACGTAACAAAAAACAAAAATTAGTGTATAAAAAGTTCCCAGCAAGAAAAAAAAAGCAAAGCAAAGCAAAAGCAACCGGAACAAACACCGAATCCAAAAAAATTACGAGAAGAACTAGTTCCCATTCATGAGAGGGTTACGGGGCGCATTCCTTACCAGTGGCGTACCAGCCCTGCTGCTTCCATTCGCTTCAGTGGCAGCGGGGGAGAGCGTCTTATTCCTGACTGCGTCCATTACTATTTCCCCCGCATTACCGCAGCCCTCCAGGCCGGCGAGTTTGGTACGGAAAGTTTCGGCGTCCCTTGCCATTCTGCTGGTGTGTTAGCGGGGGGGAGTGGTAGATAGTCTGTGGGTGAAGCGGGAACGGGGGGTACCTCTTCTTCCCCTCGTCGGTTCTCACGACTGCACCGGCGACACCGTCGACGAGTTTGTCCGCGTAGTCCTGAAATACGGGCCCCATGATGCCGCGCACTTCGGCGACCGGGAGGTGTTTGTTGAGGACTTTGTAAAGTATACCCGTCTCTCGGCATAGGATATCCATATAATACTTGCTGTCCTCGCCAACCCAGGCCTCGTCCCAGTTCATCCCCCTCATGGTGGCCACGTGCGTGCGTGCTCGGTCCGACATTATACTGATGAGCTTGCCGTGGATCTCGTCTTGGTACTCTTGCGTCGTCCGTTTGAGCTTGTCGAAGTCTGCAACCAGGTTCGGCGATGAAGAGTGCCGACGCAGCGTCTCGCGGATGTATGGTATTATCGTTGTGATTATGGAGAGCGCTTGAGATGCCATCGCTAGGTGTTTGGTGGTTATGGACCTCAGGCCGGCCGAACGGGTGGCACCCGCGCCGAGGATTAGTTGGAAGGTGCGTGAGTTGAAGAGCTAAAGATAGATGTGTGAGGATATTTTTTCTCTCTCGAAAGGTGGAAAGAAGGGTGCTTACCTGAAGGAATTGGAGGATGTTCGAGCCTAACTCTTGTGTTACGCCTGGCATATTCACCACTAATCGCAAGTACGACTCGATCTCAGTGAGCACCAGCAATCCTGACTCGGGCAGTATGAACTTCTGATCGTCAACTAGGGCATGCGTAAGCCTCTTCGGCGGCTCTGCCATTGTTTGAGCAGCAGTCCCGTTTAAGGGAACATCGTCCGTCTCGGACGGAGGTGGAGGCAGCTTGATGGTTTCGCCTTGTTCCCTTGCTCGAATCTCCCAGAGTCGGCCGATGCCAACCCATTCCTCAGGATCGGCAGTTGCTGCTTTCAGAATTCTGTCCAGACTCTGCTGGCGTTCCGGCTCAAACTCTTTGGCTGCCCACTTGTCGTTCTCCAGGCACTCGGCGAGATTTCGTATCCGGTCGTCCTGGTAGGCAGACAGGAAGTCGCGGATCTGATTGCTCACCGCGTTCTGCAATCCCGGACCGACCCTCACAGACACAGCTTCGCATTCCTGGGCGAAGAGCCGAGTCAAGGTAAAGTATCTCAGGAACATGTCAGGCGGGTAGTGGGCGACCTGCTCCGTGCGAACTTTGACCAGCTTCACGATGTGCGATTGCGATATATCCACGGCACTGGAAATCAGATCGGATATGTCCATAGATATGGTCGGGTCGCTTTCGCTGCGACTGCGCTGCATTTCGCCAGGGAAGTCGTTCTGAAAGCCGTTCTGCTCAAGCCGTGGGGACAGCATGCCACCCACTCCGGTCTCACCCATTTGCATGGTCACATCGAGAAGCATCTTCTGTTGCGAACCCAACCGTCGGATGAGCTCCGACACTCCCGTGTATATCTTAACCAGAAGATCCTCAGCATCCGCTGGGCCGAGAGCTCTTAGCGCTCGTGTGAGTGCTTGACTCTTGTCGGCGGACGACTGTCGTATTCCTCCGGAACGAGACATCCGGGAGATGTGAGAGATATTTGACGCGACACTGTCCGCATCGCCTTCGCTGGGCAGATTTCGACGAATGAGATTCTTAGCCTCCTTTATCACTGCGTCCCGATAGGCTTGGACTGCATCATTGATGTGATTCGCTCTCTGAAGGCCGTCGAGGTACTGCTTGAGTAGATTGCGTAGACTGTCAGAAAGGACTGCAAACTCGGGCGGCAGACTGCTTGAGCGGGGTGGTGGGAAGAAGTTTGTCCTTTGCTGTGAGGTGAGGAAGCGTTGGTATTGCTCCCGCTGGAAGCTCTGCGCGAATCGGCGGAGAGTTTCAGAGGATGGCACTCTTTCGACGTGGAACCGGAGGTCGTCGAGAAGGCATTGGACGAACCGGGCTTCATATGCTTTGCCGATTCGGTGCCGGAGGTGGTTCAGGTCCGCCATAACGGCCTCAAGGGATCGGACGCCTCGGAGGTCGACAAGACCCTCCCCTTCACCAGCGAGTAATCGCTCCGTCTCGACGATGGCGTCTAATGCCGTTTCAATTTCATGGTGTTCGAGTGACTTCTCCGCATGCTGGACGCCTAGCGTCACCTGTTCTATCTGTTTTACCGCACGCTCAAGCTTTGCGACATTATCCCGCCGACGGCGCAGCCGAACGATCTCAAGGCCCTTCACGGCCTGTTCCTCGTCCAGCCGTACAAGCTCCTTCCGAAGGGCTTGAATCTTATGCACACTTGCCGAAGCTTCGGAATGGAGTTCGCGTAGATCCCCCAGCGCTGCGAAAAACGATGAGCTAGCTGTTGATATTGACGATATCAAATGCACCTCCACAGTGTCCATATACCACGACAGCTTCTCCTGTAGTATCGCGTTCGTGGCCAAAGCCTTCCGCTGCGACGGTGCCGCCTGTGCCACCGCGCCATTCTCCCCTTGGCTTGCTGGCACTGTAGACCTGATAACCTCCGAGCGTTCACTAACTACATCGAACGTCCGAGGATTCTCGAGTCGGAAGTTTTCGTCGAAGTAAACCCGAGGGACGGTTTGCAGTGGTGCTACGGCAAGGTTAGGTCTCCGTCGTTTTACCGACTTGATCGACGAGGCGTCATCCGCGATGACCGTTTGCTCCGCAATACTTGGCACCGGAGACAAAGTACCCTCAGTAGTCTTGGAAAGTCGGAGATGCTCCTCCAGCCCACGGTCCTTCGCTCGTTGGTACTGATCGTATTCGGGAGCTAACGACAGGTAGGACGCGAAGGCGCTCGGCTTGATCTTCGGGATTTGGGTGAGCGTCACGGGAGGAATATCGCCGGGCCGCGGCCGAGAAGCCCCAGTCGTACGCGCGCCGTGGGACTCGACAAGAGCTGAGATGGCTGCAATCCAAATCAGCCAGATATTCGAGTTGCCCAGGAACACTGTGTTCGTCGGAGCTGGAGCTTCTCCAGTACCATGAATGACCCACCAGTGGAATTTGGGCCTCCCACGAGAGATCCCGTCCCTCCACCTCCGCCATTCCCGTAATCCTTTGATGCTCGCCAGTCTAGCGCTGTACCCACCGAGGACGTCAAGGACACCACCGAACCTGCGGTAGACGTCCTTCGCCCGCCGCCGGGTCGACCGCTTGGCGATCTTGTCGGTGGGTAGGGAGTAGTCAAGTCTGTTACGGAAGCCGTAGGAGAGAGAATTGGCGAAAGGCAGGAGGAATCCATTGACGGACGGGAGGGAGACGCCATGAGTGGTGATTTTGGCAATCTATTTCGCAGGGAGCCGGCAGAAGACGCGGGGCTCCAAGTTAGCATTCCAGAAATTGAATTCGAGCTCGAGTTCTTTTCGGGAAACAGGCAGGCAGCCCGCGGAGCTGATACTGTGTTCTCGTGGGGGCGGCAGCGAAAGGTGGTTTGTGCTACAATAACGACTTGCTCAAAATTGCGGCTGAACCACACTAGAGCTGGGATAACCAAAACGTGACAAGCGCCACCTTGGAGGCTCGGCACATTTCCATTTCGGGGACGCGTTAATGGGGTTCTCGCGCAACAACCGCGTCCTTCTGTCCATGCAGTCAACATCTCCTACGCAAACACCCAGCAGAGAATCTTACACCATTCGCCCTGCAATAACACCCACGCTCCACATTCCAACTGGTGCCTTATCTCTGCCGCAATGGATCGTGCTCAAATATATACTGTCGACTCGGGTTTACCAAAAGATGACAACCAAGCCGATGACCAGCCCAGAGAGCTTCTGAAGGCGTTCCGTTCATTCGTTCTGGAATTCCGATTGGACAACAATTTCATATACCGGTATGTCCCCACTCTACCCACAGCCATTCGGGTTTAATTATTTGCTGACAATGACCGTGGCCACAGAGACGCACTGCGGACAAACATTCTCATCAAACAGTTCAGGCTCGACGTCGACATTGCGCATCTGATCTCCTTCAACGAAGAGTTAGCACACAAACTTTCCAACGAGCCAACGGATATCCTGCCTATCGTAATCCACACTCTCCCTCCCACGGAGTCCTGCTTGTTCTGGTTGCTCACATTCCCGGATGGAAATAGTTCGAGACTGCGGTACAAGATTGCGGACGACGCATGTTCCTGACTGGCGGCGACTCGAGCGCACCGTTCCCCGCCTGCCAAGTGATACTTCACTCCGACACGAATCTCATCTCCATCCGGGATCTCGATGCGTCGCACATTTCGAAGCTGGTGCGGATTCCGGGAATCGTCATCGGTGCGTCCACCATGTCGTCGAAGGCGATCGAACTCCAGATCATGTGCAGAAACTGTCAGACTACGAAGAGGATAGCGGTGCAAGGTGGATTCACGGGTGTGTCGTTGCCCCGTACTTGCGACAGACCTAGCATGCCCGGCGAGGACGCCGAGAGGTGCCCGATGGATCCGTACTTTGTGGTCCACGAGAAATCCACTTTCATCGATCAGCAGGTCCTGAAACTCCAGGAGGCTCCCGACATGGTACCCGTCGGTGAGCTGCCTCGGCATATTCTGGTCAGCGCCGACCGGTACCTCACCAACAAAGTCGTCCCAGGATCCCGCTGCACGGTGATGGGCATTTTTTCGATTTACCAGTCCAAAGGCAGCAAGGGACCAGCTGCCGCGGTTGCCATCAGAAATCCGTATATTCGCCTAGTCGGGATCCAAGCAGATGTCGATCACACGGCGAAGGGCTCGGCAATTTTCTCGGAAGAAGAGGAACAAGAGTTCCTTGAGCTTTCCCGGAAACCGAATCTCTACGAGATGATCGTGGATTCGATCGCTCCGTCCATCTACGGCAACGTCGATATCAAGAAGGCGATCGCGTGTTTACTCTTTGGCGGTTCGAAGAAGATTCTTCCGGATGGCATGCGGTTGCGTGGCGATATCAACGTTCTGCTCCTCGGAGATCCCGGTACCGCAAAATCGCAGCTCTTGAAGTTCGTGGAGAAGATCGCGCCGATAGCCATCTACACGTCCGGAAAGGGTTCGTCGGCCGCCGGTTTGACGGCATCCGTGCAGCGCGACAGTCAGTCTCGAGAATTCTACCTGGAAGGGGGAGCGATGGTGCTCGCGGACGGCGGAGTGGTGTGCATCGACGAGTTCGACAAGATGCGAGACGAGGACCGAGTAGCCATCCACGAGGCAATGGAGCAGCAGACCATCTCGATCGCCAAAGCCGGCATCACCACGATCCTGAATGCGCGTTCGTCCGTGCTGGCGGCGGCCAATCCCATCTTCGGAAGATACGACGACATGAAGAGCCCCGGCGAGAACATCGATTTCCAGACGACCATTCTTTCCAGATTCGACATGATCTTCATCGTCAAGGATGAGCACAACCCCGGCCGAGACGAGACCATCGCCAGACACGTAATGAATCTGCACATGAACCGAATGACCGTGAAAGACGAGGTCGTTGGAGAGATCCCGATGGACAAGTTGAAGCGTTACATCACCTACTGCAAGACGTGCGCCCCCTTTCCATCTCTTTGCGTCCGTTCCATGACTCTGACCCTCTTTCCAGCCGCTGCGCTCCCAAACTCTCGACCGAAGCCTCCGAGAAGCTCTCCTCGCACTTTGTGCAGATCCGCAAGCGTGTGCACGAACTCGAGTCCTCGGCCAACGAGCGCTCGAGCATCCCGATCACGGTGCGTCAGCTCGAAGCGATCATCCGGATCACCGAGTCGCTTGCGAAGCTGTCGCTCTCGCCCGTCGCGACGGAGGAGCACGTCGACGAGGCGATCCGGCTGTTCCTGGCGTCGACCATGGACGCTGTCGGCCAGGGCCAGACCATGAGCAAGGAGCTCAACGAGGAGGTCGCCAAGATCGAGGCCGACCTCCGGCGCCGGCTGCCGATCGGCTGGAGCACCAGCTACGCCACGCTCAAGCGCGAGCTGTGCACCAACCGCAACTACAGCGACACCGCGCTCAACAGGGCGCTCATGGTGCTCAGCAAGCGGGACACCATCCAGATGAGGAACGGCGGCGCCAATGTCTACCGTAGCGGTGTGTAAGGAGAGCTCTCTTGAAAGGAAATTATGCCCCGTTTTTACGTTGTTTTTGCACGGCGTTTCTGTTGTGGCTGCGGATTTGGGATATATATTCCATGGTTTCGTGGATGGCTGTAGATGGGTGCGTCGAGGGACGGCCTGTAGACACTTCGGGCTATGTACCTTTCACATGTGCGGCTGTGAGTTGCGAGGTTACTTGTACTAGTATCCCTCCGGAGCATTGCATTTCATGTATGTATCCGCCGTGTTCCAAGCAGATCTAGCGAAAGAAAACAAGAGCCGATCAGCCCCCCCGCTATGAAATCTCCACCATGGATAAAAAAAAATCCATGTGCAAGCAAACGTAACAGAACAGAAACCGGGAAAAGACAAGCAGCCGCGCCGTAGCCTAAGCGCTCGAGTTCGCCAAGCTCAGGTACGTGCCCCACGCGATGCCGACGGTGCTGGCGAACGGCAGCTGGAACTGCAGCGGCATGACGCGGAAGTTGAGCAGCTGCACGGCGGGCCAGAGCATGTAGTTCGCTTGAAGGGTGGGGACGAAGACGTGGCCGAGCCGCGCAGCGACGGCGGCGGCGTCGCCGCCCTCGGCGAAGGTCATGTAGGAGAAGAAGCCGACGAGGCCGAGCGGGGCGAACAGCACCTGGTCGCAGAGCATGCGCTTGAGCGCGGGGACAGTGGCGGCGGCGGCGGACAGCGGGAACGTGCGCTGCAGGAAGCGCAGCCAGCGGAACTGCAGCGGCGCGATGACGAAGCCCCAGCCGGCGAAGCGCGCCAGCCGGCCAAAGTCGAACGGCGGCGGCAGCGAGTGCGTGCTGCGCGTCGGCACCAGCTCCGCGCCCGGGTGCGGCAGCTTCGTGTCCAGCGCCGCGTCCAGCTCGATGTCGCCCCGCCGTGGATCCCGCGCGGCGTTGCGACGCACCGCCGTCACCGTCTGCGCGACCGTGTCCGCGATGCCGTTCAGCACCTGTGCCCGTGCTGTGTTACTACCCTGCATAACCGCACGTGGGGAGGGGGGGGAGTCGGGCGCGAACCGAGTTAGTGAGCATCATCGTCACCACCGGGCGCTTGTCGAAGTAGCGGTCGTAGCGCCGGACCAGCTGCGCGACGAACGCCATCTCGACCAGGAAGACGAGGGTATGCAAAAGCGGCTGTTTTGCGTGCTTCCGTGTGAGTTTTTTGTATTCGAAGGGGGGGAGGGGGGATGGAAGCGCAGCGGCGACTCACGATGTATCCGTAGATGTACGTGCGGTTTGCGGCGTGCAGGTAATGCCGTACGCGCCGTCGGCACCGCTGGCGGAGAAGGTTCAGGGTGGATGGCGGTGCGAACGTGTCTACGGTGGTGTCTGGAGCAGGCGGCGGAGCGTCGGCGGTGGGGTTGAGTCCGATCATTTCGTGCGGCTGTTCCGTAATGTAGTTAGATCCCACTTAGAACTTGGCCGGAGCGTTGCAGCCTTTGTGTGTGTATGTGCCTGGCGGGAGCGGGCGATGGCGATGATGAAATCGAGGGGAGGGAAGCTAGCTAGCTTTAAGCAAGAAGAGGTGCACAGATCACGTCGAATGGCGTCCAGCCGCGTGTATGTGATGTAGATACATGATATGTGCGACAAGGGTGACGGTTGCAGCTAATCGGAGGCGGATCTGGCTGCCGACGGACTATCTAGATAAGATGTATCTATGGAAGTACTACATATGCTGGTCAGCCTGCGCAGATAGATCGGCTAGATAAGTATGATACATAGATTGGCGGTAGGGATGTTCGCAAGCAGTGTCACACTCCGTCACTCGATAGATACAACCACCAACGGATCGTGCGCCCTGGCGGATAGCGGTACTTGCTCGCCACCAGCGTCAACGGCGACGTCATGCAGGACACCGAGTGCGCCGACGACCTGCTCGAGACGTACTACCGCGAGCTCGTCGACCACGTGACGCACGGCGGCGCCAGCATGGGCCGGCACTCCGCGGAGACTATGATTCAGGACGTCGAGATGGCGATGGCGGACTGGTTCCTGTTCCAGGCCGTGTGGGGCTTCTGGGGGAACAGATGGGTGCTGGAGGCGCGGGTGAAGGGCATTTTCAGGAGGATGAACAGCGGGAATGCGAGCAGAAGCCCATTGACGCAGATACCGCTGTGTGATTCGTTCGTCGCGCGTGAAGAACTCCGATCCGTCCGTCGCACGTGTTCCAGAACCGGGAATTCCGGCGTTGGTTAGATAGTGGTAGCCGACGGCAAAGCGCTCGTCGGAATGATGCACAACACGTAAAGCGATTTCGAGATGGCTGCTACTCCGACAGCGAGTACGCAGGTGCGATGGCGGGGAAACAAGCGACCTGGCTCGTCTGGGGGGATTGTACGTATGAGCGAAGGCTTACGGCGACTGCGACTGCTCCTTTCCCTGGAATCTGTTTCCATTCGCCGTCTCAACCTCTACTCAGCCGCGGGTTGGCCGACTTGACTGGCTCCTAACGTATCACGGTCGGGGCTTAGTGGAGATGTGAGCTCGCCGAACGCACACGGAAACCAAGGGGCCGCTCGTGCCTGGCGACGTGCCGTCTCACCTGCAGAACAGACATCGCGGTCGAGTGCAGTATATGTATCCGCTCTACACCACCCAACCTGTCTACATGCGGTTACACTATGTAGCTACGTACGAACCGAAGGGCGGTTATCTGCTCATCGAAGCCTCAACCCGGCGGGTCCCCACGAACTTAGTCCGAGCTCGTATATCCCTGATGGGGTGCCAGGACGTTTGGGCGGCGTTCTGGGTTTGCTTCGCTCAAACTCACGCTCGTACCTCAGCTTTTCTTTTGGAGTAAATAACTAACACCTTGTAGCTGGGTGTGGAGTTGAAAGCCCGGTCCACATACCCAGCGGCCGGCCGGCCGGAAGCAATTACTGTACACACTAGCCTACACCTATTATCTATGTATCTTGTAGCGTAGATACTCGCAGTCGGAAATATTTTCACAGCTCAGCTGGCGCTATGATTCTGCAATCCCCAACGCCCCCCCTGTGCAGCATGGCGTGTGACGCAGACCAATAGTTCGAGTATCCCGACGGAGTCGTCCGTCTACTCCGCAACGTAGCTTCACTTTCGCCCTTCACCCCTCCCACCATTTGCCAGGCAACTCAGAGGATATCCTCTCCTGACTAGACAAAACGTCCCCAGCGAGACTCTTGGCCTTGGGCCATCGCACACTTTTAAGTTTTCCCGCTAGCTACTCTAGCCAGCGTCATGATCCCTCACCCGACCACACCGCGGGTACTCCTATCAGGATATGTGTGTATCGGTATACAGTATATTCAGTGTAGAGCGAACGTCCCGGCGCGGGACGCCCCATTATATCGGTCTCCGTGGCTATTCCACCGGAGGCCGGTATGCCGACGCTATCGGTCTCGGTGGCTAGTCCACCGGACAATGCGCCGACGCTATCAGTCTCATCTCCGAGAATGTGCCCGGACCCCGTCCGAGCCACATCTCATGACAACTCCCTTTTGTTCTCAGCATTAAGGCTTGAAGATCGGTAGCAGGCCTCATAGCGAACGCTCTAATACATAGTAGCTACCGTGATCGATTCCGCCTGCCCCCGTTGCCTCGATAAACTTAACAAAGCGCATACCAGAAACCAACGTTGCCAACAGAAACGGAAACCAAGCTCTGAGCAGAGAGCTACTCTTCCAAGACTTCCGAACGGATAAAAAGCATATACAAAACAAACACAACAACCACCCAACTACGGAGTACAGACGCTTCAAAGCGAGTGATAAAGACAAAGAAACCTTTTCAAGGACGTCCGAAGATACACCATGAATGGACTCGAAAAACAAAATGAAAGAACTACTGTCTGCTAGCTCTGGCGATGCTACAACATCCAGACCCTTCACAACCATCTGCTCCCGACCCCATACGACCCGCCCTGCCGTCAGACCCACGCACAACGCCGCCGAAGACTGCCGGGACTAGGTACACAAAGGTATAAGAGATTCGACGAATTTGGCCGAAGCGATAGTGTCAGGGTGGTCCTTTCCAAGGGTCTTCTCACGGCCATCGAGGGCCCTCTGGTACCATTCGACTGCCTTGGAGTACTCGCCTTGGCGATAGAACACGTTGGCCATGTTGTTAACAGCGTGGAGAGTGGATGGGTGGTCCTTGCCAAGGGTCTTCTCGTGGCCATCGAGGGCCCTCTGATACCATTCGAGTGCCTTGGAGTACTCGCCTTGGCTACAGAAGACATTGGCCATGTTGCCAACGGTGCCGAGAGTGGATGGGTGGTCCTTCCCAAAGGTCTTCTCGCGGCCATCGAGGGCCCTCTGATACCATTCGAGTGCCTTGGAGTACTCACCTTGGCTACAGAAGACATTGGCCATGTTGCCAACGGTGCCGAGAGTGGATGGGTGGTCCTTCCCAAAGGTCTTCTCGCGGCCATCGAGGGCCCTCTGGTACCACTCGACTGCCTTGGAGTACTCGCCTTGGCGATAGAACACATTGGCCATGTTGCCAACGGTGCCGAGAGTGGATGGGTGGTCCTTGCCAAGGGTCTTCTCGTGGCCCTCAAGGGCCCTCTGATACCATTCGAGTGCCTTGGAGTACTCGCCTTGGCTATAGAAGACATTGGCCATGTTGCCGACGGTGCCGAGAGTGGATGGGTGGTCCTTGAGGGTCTTCTCGCGGCCATCGAGGGCCCTCTGGTACCATTCGAGTGCCTTGGAGTGCTCGCCTTGTCTCTTGAACACAATGGCCATATTGCCAACGGTGCCGAGAGTGGATGGGTGGTCCTTGCCAAGGGTATTCTCACGGCCATCGAGTGCCCTCTGGTACCATTCGAGTGCCTTGGAGTACTCGCCTTGGCTATTTAACACATTGGCCATGTTGTGAACGGTGTCGAGTGTGTCTAGATGGTCTTCGCCTAGAAGCTTCTGCTGGCCCTCAAACGACCACTGGAATAGATTTTCAGCTTGAGAGTAAAATCCATGATCGAAATACATTGCACCGATACTTGAAGTTGCGCGAAAAACCTCCCCGGCCCGCTTCGAATGCTTAGGAAATTCCGTAACACTCATTCTAACAGTCTCCAGATGAGACCATATCCTCTTTTCGAAAGCCCAATCGTACGTTGATTTGTTCTCACTTTTTTTGGATATTCCGCCAACAAGAATAAGTGCCTCCTGAGCTTTTCTCTGCTTGGGCTGGGTGTCGAGCCGCTCGCGGGCCCAAAAGTGCACGACTGGGTGTATCCAAAAGGCGTCTAGTGATGCCTTTCGCTTCGCCAGCGAAAACGAAAAGAGTTCCGCAAGTGCGACCGTAAGCCAGTCAACTCCTATCTCAAATCAGTTAAAAGAAACTAGGACAGTAGGTGGTTGGCTCTCACCCTCTTCCACCCAGTCAAATGGCAATTTCCTCTCCTGGAGGAAAAGTTTATCTGGTATATCCGCATTCGCCAGAAACCCACACAACAACAGCAGTTCCTGGGCTGGACGCGAAAGTCTAGCAAAAGAAACCTCCCACGTTGTAAAAACATTTCGGTTCAGATCCCCAGTCCGTCGATCCGATAACCAGCCAGGACCTCCGCATTTTGCAACCCTTCCGAATTCTCCGTCCAGGAGGTTCAAGTAGCTCTGGAAGGATGTCTGCATATATGAAATGTAGGATCCAGCCTGAGTTAATGCCAATGGTAGAAAACCCAGCTTCACAGCTATCTGTTTCGCCGCATGATGCTCTAATACGCCATATTAGCTTCTGTTCTCACCGATGGGTACCTGGTACTAGCCTTCCCCCTCGAGCACTTGTTTGCCAACACTCTTCTTTAGCACCTCCATAGATGCTTCCTCGTTGATCTCCTCAATTGCCACTGTCTTGCCCAACGATCGAAGGTCACTCTTCCGGGAAGTTATGATCACATTGCCGACATCGCAAGTTGGAAGGAGAAGGCGGATGTCAACTGCATCAACATCGTCGTAATTGTCTAATATGAGTAGCCACCCTTCGTTGTGTTTTGTAGCTAGCCAGCTTTTAACTGCTCTGGTCAATCGAGAATCTGCGGCGCTATCAGACGATATTTGCCCCATTGCATTCAGAACGCCCCCCAGTCCCAATATCGAAGCAATATCTTCATACGAGTGTCGTTGTTTCGCGTAGCTGTCAATGATGTGTTCAGCGACTGTTCGAGCGCTGCGAGTTAATGAGGCCGCGCTGGTGACATCGACCCAGAGTACTGCCGTGTATGAATCTGAGTATCGGAACGAATATTCTAGTGCAATGGAAGTCTTGCCCATTCCACCGAGTCCGTGAAGAACAACAACCTTGTCGGTCGATGGGTGGAAATCACCATCGACGGAGGTCCTTCCTTTGAGAGTTGAGTGAATAGTACAGATGATATCCTCCCGACCACTGAACATGCGGTTGCGAGCGAACGGAAGTTGCGGGGCTAATGTGAAGTCAGGCATGACAGCTTGGATCCCTGTTTCAGGTCTGTGTGAGCTATGAACTGCTCAAGCAGGGTAGTGTATGCCAAACCTCGCGGAGGTGGCGTCTTAGACCTGACACCGACGGCGAGTAGTGCCCTGTTCAAAGACTTGTTGTATTCTTTCAACTGACCGATCAATCTTTCGAATTTATCCCTATCGACAAAAGCCCATCGCAGTTTCTTCAAAGTAGGCAGCGCCCTCTGCAGGCTTTCCGAGCTGTCTCTCAGCCGCTCCACCTCGTTCTCAAGTTCTGGTCGTATCTGGTATAAACTCAACAGACTAGATTGCGTAAGAAGTTCGGCAACCTCCTGGTTAGGACGAGTCTGGCTTGGCTGAGGGCTCTCGTGTGCGCGACGGAATGAGACGATGATTGATTCAAACGGCACCCGAATCCGATCGCGCATTCGGGGTCCGCGGTCACTGTCCGGCGCGCCGTACCTGGAGCTGTACTCGAGTAGTTCGGTCAAGACAGTCAAGATTCGTGCCAGGACATTGATAGCAAAACGTTGCTCGGCGTCGCTTCGGCTCCTGTGATCCAGCGCCCAGGCTTTAGCCCACTTCTCCAGACAGAGCTTTTCCGTCGCAAGCCTTAAATCAAGGTCCCCGTAGTCGCGACCGAATGATCGTGCCGTCGACAGCAGATTGTAGCCCGTCACAAGCTGGTCAGCAAGCCCGACAACGGCGATTCCGAGACCTTGAGCGATCAACGGTAGTCAGCTATCAACTTTGGTCTTGCCGGCGTTGGGGTGGATCATTACCGGCCGCTTCCATTGTAAGGGATGGCGTTGTTTTCTCGTTTGTAGGTAGCTGGTGTTGACGATAGTCCCGACGACTGATTAGGCCCTTTTGACGTCGAGTAATGAGGGGCAACCAAAGAGCCCAGGGTAGATACATCAGACATGTATGTATGCCTTCTCTCGAATAGATCCCGTGCTAGGATTGGTACAGCCACGTCACTGGATGCATATGTATCCACTCCTACCAATCGTTTAAGCACCAGTGGGGCCAATCACGACTGCCCATGCCTCGTAGTGCAAACCCCGCGATCGGCGACAGTGGCCCTTCCGCCATGCACCTCTCCATTTTTGCCTGGTTACCTACCATTGTCATTGTAACTGAACCATGAATATTCGGAGGAATCGATGTGATTTGTACGTGTGACTGTTCGGAAGCACTAGGCGCGGTCATCATAGTGGGAGAAAAGGAAGAGGCGAGGGCGGAGGCAGAACGTGACAGACCAGATGGATCAAGAGTTGACAGCAGCGCGGCAGGGTATGCGCTAGTTAGCATAGAAGAGCTCGGTCCGGGCCAAGGCCATGCCATATCTACAGACCAGGAAGTGGGTTACCGCGCTGAGGGCAGCCAGGCCGGATATCCACATCGAGATCCGGTGGTGCCTCGCCCACAGCGGGGTGGTGGGTAATGAGAAGGCAGCCGGGTGGGCGAATAGAAGAGCCAGACGCCGGGGCGGACGGCGAACGAGAACGGACTGTGCATAATATTGCCATGATCCGATAGGGTCGCATGCGAGTAATGATTAAACAATAAAACAAGTCGCTACATCGCCATGATCTAGATCGATCGTATGCGATTAATGATAAAATAAAGAAAAATGAGTCTCGTCCGAATGACCGAGAAGCCCGAGTCAGCTCTTGTGAAGCCGCAGACCCCTGGGTGCCAGATATTATCTCGAAACACCACCTTGGATGGTTTGAGGTATGCATGTTTGTTGTTTTGTTTAATCGTGTTCGCATCCAACCTATCTAGACTACGGCAGCACATTTTGTTACGCTACCTATCCGCACGATGGCGACACGTTGCAAGCTCCCCTTTGCCCCCCGCCCAGGCTTAGTTATCACGAAAAATAATATGCGCACTAGAGAGAGGAACAAAGGAAAGAACAAAGGAAGCCGTGACCGTCCCCTACTCCTCTCCTGAGGATGCCATGAAGGAGGGCGTAGGGAGAAACAGCAGTAATTCCTCCCCACCCAGCTCCTTGGCCTCCGCCCTCCGCTCCTCTTCCCGCTCCCTGCGCCCCCACTCTGACACGTCGCTTCCCGCGTCTTCCTCAGCCGGCCCCAGCCTTCCCACATCCGTACATAGTAGAGAAGGAGTCTAGTAGATACCGCCTGTATGATACATATGATGTGCGTGCGACATGGGTGACGGTTGCAGCTATCTAATCGGAGACTGGATCTGGCTGTTTATTACGCCGGTCGCCTGCGCAGATATGTAGATCGGCTATCTAGATAACAATAGATACGTCTTGGCGGGGATGTCACACCCGTCACCCGATAGATACATACAACCACCAACGGCCCTGCAGGCGGATGGTGGCTGGACGCACGTTGCGATTGCCGAGACCGGGCGTGGGATATGTCCGCATTCTCCCTCTGTGGCCCTGTGCGAGAGAGACATCGATTGGATTCACGTCGACCAAGGCGCAGTGACGTCCTGACAGTCACGTATGATCCTCCGCAGTTCGGAGCTAACTAGCTGAAGCATCGATACACGTCCACTCCGTGACCAAGAGCCAGCGACGAACGCAACAGCATTGAACTATAGTAGCCACCACTCGGGCGCCACGTGCAGTCACGGATACTCCAGCATCTTATGGCGTATCTTTCCCTCCAGCGACGGCGATCTACTCGGGCCTGTCTTCAGATCGCCGCTGCCCCTGCCCGCCCTTCTGTCCGGCACCCGGACCTCTCGATCCCGCGTCTTGCTGTCGCGCTTCATTCTCGGGCGCTCGGATTCCGATGGCCTCCTGGCGGTGGGCGACGCCGGCTCCTCATCCGACGGAACCACGACCACCTCATCGTCTTCGTAGATCGACTGCACGCCCTTCATCACGACGCGCAGCACCGCCTCGAGCTCCTTGACCTTGCGTTCCGCCTTCCTTCGCCGCGCCCGCTCCTCCGTCAGCTCGGCGCCGTGCGCGCAACCTCGGCGCGGCAGCGGGCCGCCGCCGGTTTTCGCGCCCAGCATCATTTTCTCGCGCGGCTTCGGAAATTGTGCACTGCACGACTTCTAGTACTGCGGCAAGGGCCTCGGCGTCGTCGACGTCGTGTACTTGCTCGCCACCAGCGTCGACGGCGACGTCATGCAGGACACCAAGTGCGCCGACGACCTGCTCGAGACCTACTACCGCGAGCTCGTCGGCCACGTGGCGCGCACCGGCGCCAGAATGGGCCGGTACTCCGCGGAGACTATGATTCAGGACGTCGAGATGGCGATGGTCGACTGGTTCCGGTTCCGGGCCGGATGGGGCTTCTGGGGGAACAGTGGGTGCCGGAGGCGCGGGTGAAGGGTATTCTCAGGAGGATGAACGGCGGGAATGCGAGCAGAAGCCCATTGACGCAGATACCGCTGTGTGATTTGTTCGACGTGCGCGAGGAACTCCGATTCGTCGGTGGCACCAGAACGAGGATTACCAGCGTTAGTTAGATAGTTACATATAGCCGACGGCAAAGCGCTCGTCGGAATGATACACAACACGTACGTAAAGCGTTTTCGAGATGGCTACTACGCTGACAGCGAGTACGCAGGCGCGATGGCGGGGAAACAAGCGACCTGGCTCGTCCGGGATTGAACGTATGAACATAGGCTTACCGCGACTACGACTGCTTTGTTCCCGAGAATCAGTTTGCATTCGCCGTCCCAACCTCTCCTCAGCCACGGGTTGGCCGACTTGACCGGCTCCTAACGTCCAATGCCCGAGCAGCATGGTGTGAGACGCAGACCAATAGTTGGAGTATCCCGCTGGAGTCGTCCGCCGACTCCGCAACGTAGCTTCACTTTCGCTCTTCACCTCTCCCACCAGTTACCAGGCAACTCAGAGGATATCCTCCCCTGGCTAGACAAATCGTCCCCAGCGAGACTCTTGGCCTTGGACCATCGCACACTTTTAAGTTTTCCCGCTAGCTACCCTAGCCAGCGTCATGAACCCTCACCCGACCATACCGGCGGGTACTCCCTTTTGTTCTCAGAATTGAGGCTTGAAGATCGGTAGCAGGCCTCATAGCGAACGCTCTAATACATAATAACTACTGGGATCGATTCCGCCTGCCCCCATTGCCTCCATAAATTTAACAAAGCGCCTACCAGAAACCAACATTGCCAACAGAAACGGAAACCAAGCTCTGAGCAGAGAGCTGCTCTTCCAAGACTTCCGAACGGATAAAAAGCATATAAAAAACAAACACAACAACCACCCAACTACGGAGTACAGACGCTTCAAAGCGAGTGATAAAGACAAAGAAACCTTTTCAAGGACGTCCGAAGATACACCATGAATGGACTCGAAAAACAAAATGAAAGAACTACTGTCTGCTAGCTCTGGCGATGCTACAACATCCAGACCCTTCGCAACCATCTGCTTCCGACCCCATACGACCCACCCTGCCGTCACACCTGCGCACAACGCCGCCGAAAACTGCCGAGACTAGGTACGCAAAGGTATAAGGGTTTCGACGAGCTTGGCCAAAGCGATAGTGTCGGGGTGGTCCTTTCCAAGGGTCTTCTCGTAGCCATCGAGGGCCCTCTGGTACCATTCGAGTGCCTTGGAGTACTCGCCTCGGCTTTTGAACGCAATGGCCATGTTGTGAACGATGCCGAGAGTTGATGGGTGGTCCTTGCCAAGGGTCTTCTCGTGGCCATCGAGGGCCCTCTGGTACCATTCGAGTGCCTTGGAGTACTCGCCTTGTTTTGTGAACACAACGGCCATGTTGTTAACGGTGTTGAGCGTGGATGGGTGGCCCTTGCCAAGGGTCTTCTCGTAGCCATCGAGGGCCCTTTGGTACCATTCGAGTGCCTTGGAGAACTCGTCTTTTCTATAAAACACACTGGCCATGCAGTGAACGGTGTTGAGAGTGGATGGGTGGTCCTTGCCAAGGGTCTTCTCGTAGCCATCGAGGGCCCTCTGGCACCATTCGAGTGCCTTGGGATACTCGCCGTGTCTATAGAACACAAGGGCCATGTTGTTAACGGTGTTGAGAGTGGATGGGTAGTCCTTGCCAAGGGTCTTCTCACGGCCATCGAGAGCCCTCTGGTACCATTCGAGTGCCTTGGAGTGCTTGCTTTGGCCTTCGAACACAAGGGCCATGCAGTGAACGGTGTTGAGAGTGGATGGGTGGTCCTTGCCAAGGGTATTCTCACGGCCATCGAGGGCCCTCTGGTACCATTCGAGTGCCTTGGAGAACTCGCCTTGGCTATCGAACACGCTGGCCATGTTGTGAATGGTGTCGAGTGTGTCTAGATGGTCATCGCCTAGAAGCTTCTGCTGGCCCTCAAACGACCACTGGAATAGATTTTCAGCTTGAGAGTAAAATCCATGATCGAAATACATTGCACCGATAGCTGAAGTTGCGCGAAAAACCTCCCCGGCCCGCTTCGAATGCTTAGGAAGTTCCGTAACACTCATTCTAACTGTCTCCAGATGAGACCATATCCTCTTTTCGAAAGCCCAATCGTACGTTGATTTGTCCTCCCTTTTTTTGGATATTCCGCCAACAAGAATAAGTGCCTCCTGAGCTTTTCGCTGCTTTGACTGGGTGTCGAGCCGCTCGCGGGCCCAAAGGTGCACGACTGGGTGTATCCAAAAGGCGTCTAGCGATGCCTTTCGCTTCGCCAGCGAAAACGAAAAGAGTTCCGCAAGTGCGACCGTAAGCCAGTCAACTCCTATGTCAAATCAGTTCAAAGAAACCAAGACAGCAGGAGGTTGGCTCTCACCCTCTTCCACCCAATCAAATGGCAATTTCCTCTCCTGGAGGAAAAGTTTATCTGGTATATCCGCATTCGCCAGAAACCCACACAACAACAGCAGTTCCTGGGCTGGACGCGAAAGCCTAGCAAAAGAAACTTCCCACGTTGTAAAAACATTTCGGTTCAGATTCCCAGTCCTTCGATCCGATAACCAGCCAGGACCTCCGCATTTTGCAACCCTTCCGAATTCTCCGTCCAGGAGGTTCAAGTAGCTCTGGAAGGATGTCTGCATATATGAAATGTATGATCCGGCCTGAGTTAATGCCAATGGTAGAAAACCCAGCTTCACAGCTATCTGTTTCGCCGCATGATGCTCTAATACGCCATATTAGCTTATACTCTCACCAATGGGTACCTGGTACTCGCCTTCCCCCTCGAGCACTTGCTTGCCAACACTCTTCGTTAGCACCTCCATAGATGCTTCCTCGTTGATCTCCTCAATTGCCACTGTCTTGCCCAACGATCGAAGATCGCTCTTCCGGGACGTTATGATCACATTGCCGGCATCGCAAGTTGGAAGGAGAAGGCGGATGTCAACTGCATCAACATCGTCGTAATTGTCTAATATAAGCAGCCACCCCTCGTTGTGTTTTGTAGCTAGCCAGCTCTTAACTGCTCTGGTCAATCGTGACTCTGCGGCGCTATCAGACGATATTTGCCCCATTGTATCTAGGACGCCCCCCAGTCCTAACATCGAAGCAATATCTTCATACGAGTGTCGTTGTTTCGCGTAGCTGTCAATGATGTGTTCGGCGACTGTCCGAGCGCTTCTTGTTAATGAGGCCGCGCTGGTGACATCGACCCAGAGTACTGCCGTGTATGAATCTGAGTATCGGAACGAATATTCTAGTGCAATGGAAGTCTTGCCCATTCCTCCGAGCCCATGAAGAACAACAACCTTGTTGGTCGGTGGGTGGAAATCACCATCGACGGAGGTCCTTCCTTTGAGAGTTGAGTGGATAGTACAGATAATATCCTCACGACCACTGAACATGTGGTTGCGAGCGAACGGAAGTTGCGGGGCTAATGTGAAGTCAGGCGTGACAGCTTTGATCCCTGTTTCAGGTCCGTGTGAGCCATTAGCTGCTCAAGCGGGGTAGAGTATGCCAAACCTCGCGGAGGTGGCGTCTTAGACCTGACACCGACGGCGAGTAGTGCCCTGTTCAAAGACTTGTTGTATTCTTTCAACTGGCCGATCAATCTTTCGAACTTATCCCTATCGACAAAAGCCCATCGCAGTTTCTTCAAAGTAGGCAGCGCCCTCTGCAGGCTTTCCGAGCTGTCTCTCAGCCGCTCCACCTCGTTCTCAAGTTCTGGTCGTATCTGGTATAAACTCAACAGACTAGATTGCGTAAGAAGTTCGGCAACCTCCTGGTTAGGACGGGTCTGGTTTGGCTGAGGGCTCTCGTGTGCGCGACGGAATGAGACGATGATTGATTGAAACGGCGCCCGAATGCGATCGCGTATTCGGGGTCCGCGGTCACCCTCCGGCGCGCCGTACCTGGAGCTGTACTCGAGTAATTCGGTCAAGACAGTCAAGATTCGTGCCAGGACATTGATAGCAAAACGTTGCTCGGCGTCGCTTCGGCTCCTGTGATCCTGCGCCCAGGCTTTAGCCCACTTCTCCAGACAGAGCTTTTCCGTCGCAAGCCTTAAATCAAGGTCCCCGTAGTCGCGACCGAATGATCGTGCCGTCGACAGCAGATTGTAGCCCGTCAGAAGCTGGTCAGCAAGTCCGACAACGGCGATTCCGAGACCTTGAGCGATCAACGATAGTCAGCTATCAACTTTGGTCTTGCCGGCGTTGGGGTGGATCATTACCGGCCGCTTCCATTGTAAGGGATGGCGTTGATTCCTCGTTTGTAGGTAGCTGGTGTTGACGATAGTCCCGACGACTGATTTGGCCCTTTCGACGTCGAGTAATGAGGGGCAACCAAAGAGCCCCAGTTTTCCAGGGTAGATACATCAGACATGTATGCCTTTTTCTCTCGAATAGTCTCGTGCTAGGATTGGTACAGCCACGTCATCGGATGCATATGTACACAGTGGGCCCATAACGACCAACCTGTCAAGTTTTTTAAATTTGCGTAACCTAAAACACGAAACCCTGCAACCCGAAAAATTCGACAACCTTGCAACTCTACCAATGAAATTTTGCAACATCGCCAACACCCACAAATTGTAACTGGAGGGAGGTATATTTGCGAGCCACAACCGTTGTACCTCGCCGTAAGCGGTGCGCTCCACAGTATCAGACATCAACCATCGAGCATCGAACGATCCGATGAGCGAGTCGACAGCAACACGTCAGGCGAGCCGTCGGGCAAACTGGCGACGAGAAATCCATCGTGCGAGCCGTCGGGCAAGCAGCCTATGAGTGGAAGGAACAAGTAAGCTGACGATCAATGCGCCGGGCGAGCCGTCAACCAATGCGATGAGCGAACCGACAAGCAATCCGTCGGGCATTCCGTTGGGTGGGCTGCCTTCTAGCGGAAGTAACGAGCGATCCGTCGTGTGAGTCAACATGCAATCCGTCAGGCAAGCAGTCGGACGGACAAGCATTGCAGATACCATGAATACCATCAACGAGGTACAAGTTTTTCAATCGCCACTGATGTGATGTACGGGCATAGGATTAATAGCGAAAGCCTGATTAATAGTGAGAGGGCAGGTGCAGAATTATTTGGTGTCGCCGGCAATAAATAAAGAAGACAGTCAATACGGTTATGCCGCTGCAGTAAATATAGAGTTACTGGATTACAGGGCACTGGCAGTAAAGGAGTAAGGATATACAGCGCCGCCGCAAGAGTAAATAGAGAGCAACACCGCGTTGCCGACAAGAAGGATGAAATAAATACAGTGTCGCTGCCGCGGAGTGGTCGGGAAATTCACACAAAAATGGAGAAACCACATGGCTGCCCCTAATGACTCCCATCATTTTCCCCAGCGTGGACTGTTCTAGTGGGAAACACGATTTGCAAATGGAGGAAGTCGATACACCTCTGGTGACTAAGTAAGTAGTAATTTATTATTCGCGTCTGCATATAGAACTGGATGCCGCTGCAGCATGCTCATTACGCATCACTCGGTTTCCCCGAAAACACCTTCAAGGCCTTAACTATACTGGAATAAGGTGATTTAGGCATTGGAATCGGTCTCTACAATAGTGGTTTACCCACTCTGTGGCGTTCAGCAGAATTCTGACGTTTTTGATTTGTCGACATATGTTATTCAAAATCCCGGCTACTTTTCGTGGTCCAAGCCCGGCACAATGCAACACCCGCCGACGCTGAATACTTAAGTAGGTACGTACTCGTCTACGCGTGCATTCTCGTGAGCTGGAGGTATTTACATCATCTAATTTGCTCCAACCATCCCCATCCATCAGCGATTTCCTAAGTGAGTAGTATTGCATAGTCATGACTCATTTGAGGTGATTGACTCGTCATCCAAATTTTTTAGCTACTTGTTAATTTAATCAATTGACTAGGTAGGTAGTCAACGAAGAACTAATGACACTTCATTTTCCTTTTTTGTTCATGTTCGCTTTTGAGTGCAGCATTTTTTTCAAATCCAAGACAGAAAAGAAGTGAATTGCTTCGCTGCATATTGTTTCTTGTACTGGTAGTGCCACTACTTTATTTTCTCTTATTTACTCAGGCAGCGGGGCACTGTACAAAGAATTTACTTACTCCCTACATTTCCTTATTCTTTTACGGTCAGAATCGCTGTAAATATTTAATCACTCTATATTTACTGCGGTGACGACTGTATTTACACTCTTCTTTATTTACTGCTGGCGACACCAAATCATTCTACACCTACTCTCCCGATAGCTTGCCCGACGGATTGCTTGTCGGCTCGCCCGATGGAATGCATGTTGAACCGCTCGTCGGATCGTTTGACCGCTCGCCCGACGCATTGATCGTCGGCTTACTCGTTCCTTCCACTCGTCGGCTTGCTCGTTCCTTCCACTCGTCGGCTTCTTGCCCGACTGCTTGCCCAACGGGCTGCTTGCCAATTCGCTCACCGGACCGCCCGACTCACAATGGTTGATGTCTGATACCGCGGTAAGCATTGCTAACAGCGAGGTACGGCGGTTGTGACTCGCAAATATACCTCCGTCCAGCTACAATTTGTGGGGTGTTGGCGATGTTGCGAGATTTCTTTGGCAGGGTTGCAAGGTCGTCGAGTATTCGAGCTTTTCGGGTTGCAGGGTTTCGTGGTTTAAACTGCCATCGTAACTGAAGCATGAATGTTTGGAGGAATCGATGTGATTTGGACGTGTGACGGTTGATGATTGCTATTTGTTGCGCGCAGTATGAAATCGCGGAACATGTATCGAAGAACCGATGCATAGGTCTTTTTTTCTCCTATTGCGAGGTTGATTCACAGTTATACGTTCGATCGTCTCCGATCTTTTCAAATCGTACACACCTGTCGTTTCATCTCCGTCTCTCTCTCTCTCTCTCTCTCTCTCTCTCTCTCTCTCTCTCTCACTCTCTTTTTCTTTCTTCTTACTTCTTATCGCGGGACAGGCCGGGCGGGGGCAGGGGGAGTCGCCGCGAGCCGCTGGCGGACTGCTCGAGGGCGCAGCGGACGGCGAACGGGAAAGGACTATATATATAATATCGTCATGATCCAGTAGGGTCGCACACGATTAATGAATCATCATCATCGTCGTCGTCGTTTCATCTCCGGTGGGCGATCCGGGACCTCCTGGCGGATGAGAGGTGCAGCAGGGCGGTGCTGGACTTTCTCACTTCCACGGATGTGGGAACTTGGAAGGCTGGTGCCGCCTCCGGAAGCGGGCGACACCGGAAGCGAAGTGTCAGAATGGGAGCTCCGGGAGCGCCGGGAACGGGAAGAGGAGCAGGAGGTGGAGGCGGAGGAGCTGGGTGCCGCGGGGGAACTGGGTGCCGGGGAGGAGCTATCGCTGTTCCTACCCATACCCTCTTTCATGGCATCGGCGGAAGAGCAGCAGGAGTAGGGGTGGGGGTGGGTACGCGTTTCCTTCGTCTTTTCCTTTGTTATTTCTGGTGTAGTTTCCTCGTTTATTTTTACACCTTTGCGGGAAAGGCCTGGGCGGAGGGCGAAGGGGAGCTTGCAATGTGCCGCCACCGCGCGGACAGCGGACAGGATAATTGGGCAAAATGCACGCCGCCACGATCTATATAGGTCGCACGCGGGTATGAATAAACAAAAAAACCAGAGCAGTCCTAGACTTCCTGCGCACCACGAAGGTGGGAAGTAGTGTGGGACCGCGCGCAGTACCACCGAAGCCGGGCGAGGGCGAAGCAGCGGAGAGAGGAGCAGGGGAAGTAGAGCGAGGCAGGAGGCGGGCAAGCGGGCGTGAACCGGGGCTCTCTTAGTCGTCACGGTCTTTTTCCTACGTCATCTCTTTGATCGATTTCCTACTGTATGACTTTCCATCTTTCTTTCACGGGACAGGCCAGGCGGGGGCAGGGGGAGTTGCCACGGGCCGCTGGCGGACTGTAGAGGTCGCAGCGGACGGTGAACGGGAAAGGACGGTATATAAAATCATGATCCAATAGGGTCGCATACGATCAATGAATCATCATCATCGCTGCTTCACCTCCGTTCAGCTGGGCAACTGACAGAGGTGTATCGGCCTTCGACTGCTCAGCCTCCCCCAGGGCGACCAGGCCAAGGAGGTTGTGGGGGCAGCGTCAACCATCGGCAAGAGGCTTGAGGGGTCCCTTTGCTACGCAGCAAGGACAGAGAGCACAATCGTCTTGGACGGTTCGGAAGCACTACCTAGGCGCGGTCATCACTGTGGAGAGAGGTAGAGGCGAGGGCGGAGGCAGAACGTGACAGACCGGCCCTCACCAACTTCACAGAATCCAGGTGGATCGAGAGTTGACAGCAGCGCGGCAGGGTATGCGCTAGTTAGCATAGAAGAGCTCGGCTCGGACCAAGGCCATGCCATATCTACAGACCAGGAAGTGGGTTACCGCGCTGAGGGCAGCCAGGCCGGATATCCACATCGAGACCCGGTGGTGCCTCGCCCACAGCGGGGTGGTGGGTAATGAGAAGGCAGCCGGGTGGGCGAATAGAAGAGCCAGACGCCGGGGCGGACGGCGAACGAGAACGGACTGTGCATAATATTGCCATGATCCGATAGGGTCGCATGCGAGTAATGATTAAACAATAAAACAAGTCGCTACATCGCCATGATCTAGATCGATCGTATGCGATTAATGATAAAATAAAGAAAAATGAGTCTCGTCCGAATGACCGAGAAGCCCGAGTCAGCTCTTGTGAAGCCGCAGACCCCTGGGTGCCAGATATTATCTCGAAACACCACCTTGGATGGTTTGAGGTATGCATGTTTGTTGTTTTGTTTAATCGTGTTCGCATCCAACCTATCTAGACTACGGCAGCACATTTTGTTACGCTACCTATCCGCACGATGGCGACACGTTGCAAGCTCCCCTTTGCCCCTCGCCCAGGCTTAGTTATCACGAAAAATAATATGCGCACTAGAGAGAGGAACAAAGAAAAGAACAAAGGAAGCCGTGCCCGTCCCCTACTCCTCTCCTGAGGACGCCATGAAGGAGGGCGTTGGGAGAAACAGCAGTAATTCCTCCCTATGTGGCTCCTCGGCCTCCACCCTCCGCTCCTCTTCCCGCTCCCTGCGCTCCCACGCTGGCACACCGCTTCCCGCGTCTCCCTCAGCCAGGTCCAGCCTTCCCACATCCGTACATAGTAGAGAAGAAGTCTAGTAGATACCGCCTGTATGATACATATGATGTGCGTGCGACATGGCAGCTAATCGGAGGCTGGATCTGGCTGTTTTTTATGCTGGTCGCCTGCGCAGATATATCTATATGTAGATCGGCTAGATAACAATAGATACATCTTGCAGGGATGTACGCGAGCGATGTCACACCCGTCTCGGTAGATACAACCGGTACCACCGACGTCCCTGCAGGCGGATAGCGGCTGGACGCACGTTGCGATTGCCGAGACCGGGCGTGGGTTATGTCCGCATTCTCCCTCTGTGGCCCTGTGCGAGAGAGACATCGATTGGATTCACGTCGACCAAGGCGCAGTGACGTCCTGACAGTCCGCACGTATGATCCCGCAGTTCGGAGCTAACTAGCTGCTACGTCGATACACGCCCACTCCGTGACCAAGATCGAGGTTTTGCTGGGCTTGTGCGTGCACAAATCCGTTACGCGAGGTTTTGCTGGGTTGAGCGTGCACAAGGTCTTGGCAGTGCATACGGTCATTAAAAACCAGCCAACGACATGAACACGCCGAATCGAAGGAACAATTTAGAATTCATATATAGTACCAGAATGCACCAGAGTCAAAGTATAGGGAAAGCAGAAGCAATTTTTTCTTGCGGATAATTCTACATATTTGGTGATGACGATGGCAGTCAGCATATCGTTGCTATTAGCCAATCAGGTGGTTTGTTTACATCTTGGCAAAGAGTTGCACGCTCAGCTCTCTCTGAAGTTTGTGCAGAGCATTAATCCCTACAGAAGCCCCTGTCTAGCGCCGTTGCTGTGGTGAATTATGCACGTACAGTGCAGCAAAACCTCGATAAGAACCGGCGACGATCGCAACAGCGTTGAGGTACAGTAGCCACCACTCGTGCCCACGTGCGGTCACGGATGCTCCAGCATCTCTATGGCGTATCTGGCCTCCTCCAGCGACGGCGATCTACTCGGGCCCGTCTTCAGACCGCCGCTGCCCCTGCCTTCCCTTCTTTCCGGCACCCGGACCTCTCGTTCCCGCGTCTTGCTGTCGCGCTTCATTCTCGGGCGCTCGGATTCCGATGGCTTCCTGGCGGTGGGCGACGCCGGCTCCTCATTCGACGGAACCACGACCGCCTCATCCTCTTCGTTGATCGACTGCATGCCCTTCACCACGACGCGCAGCACCGCCTCGAGCTCCTTCACCTTGAGTTCCGCCTTCCTTCGCCGCGCCCGCTCCTCGGCCGGCTCGGCGCCGTGCGCGAAACACCTCGGCGCGGCAGCGGCCGCCGCCTCGTGCACCGGAGCTCCCACCGCCACCGCCGGTTTTCGCGCCCAACATCATTTCTCGCACGACTTCCAGTGCTCGTCACCAGCGTCGACGGCGACGTCATGCAGGACACCAAGTGCGCCGACGACCTGCTCGAGACGTACTACCGCGAGCTCGTCGACCACGTGACGCACGGCGGCGCCAGCATGGGTCGGTACTCCGCGGAGACTATGATGCAGGACGTCGAGATGGCGATGGTGGACTGGTTCCGGTTCCAGGCCGGATGGGGCTTCTGGGGGAACAGCTGGGTGCTGGAGGCGCGGGTGAAGGGCATTTTCAGGGGGGTGAACGGCGGGAATGCGAGCAGGAGCCCATTGACGCAGGTACCGCCGTGTGATTCGTTCGCCGCGCGTGAGGAACTCCAATCCGTCCGTCGCACGTGTTCCAGAACCGGGATTTCCGGCGTTAGTTAGATAGTGATAGCCGGCGGCAAAGCGCTCGTCGGAATGATACACAACACGAACGTAAAGCGTTTTCGAGATGGCTACTATGCTGACAGCGAGTACGCAGGCGCGATGGCGGGGAAACAAGCGACCTAGCTCGTCTAGGGGGATTGTACGTATGAACAAAGGCTTACGGCGACTACAACTGCTCCTAACGTATCACGGTCGGGGCTTAGTGGAGATATGAGCTCGCCGAACGCACACGGAAACCATGGGGCCACTCGTGCCTGGCGACATGCCGTCTCGCCTGTAGAATAGACATCGCGGTCGAGTGTAGTACATGTATCCGCTCTGCACCACCCAGCCTGTCTACATGCGGTTACACTATGTAGCTACGTACGAACCGAAGGACGGTTATCCGCTCACCAAAGCCACAAACCGGCGGGTCCCGACGAACTTAGTCCGAGCTCGTATGTCCCCGATGGGGGCCGGGACGCGTGGGCGGCGTGCTGGGCCTGCCTCGCTCAAACTCACGCTCGTACCCCAACTTTTCTACATACTGGAGTAAATAACTAGCGCCTTGTAGCTGGGTGCGGAGTTGGATGCACGGTCTACATACCCAGCGGCCGACAGGCCGGAAGCAATTACTGCACCCTATCTTGTAGCGTAAATACTCGCAGTCGGAAATATTCTCACAGCTCAGCTGGCGCCATGATTCTGCAATCTCCAACGCCCCCGAGCAGCATGGTGTGAGACGCAGACCAATAGTTGGAGTATCCCGACGGAGTCGTCCGTCGACTCCGCAACGTAGCTTCACTTTCGCCCTTCACCCACCCCACCAGTTACCGGGCAGCTCAGGGGATATCCTCCCCTGACTATCCCTAGCGAGACTCTTGGGCTATCGCATACTTTTAAGTTTTCCCGCTAGCTACTCTTGCCAGCGTCATGATCACTCACCCGACCACACCGGCGGGTACTCATTTTGTTCTCAGCATTGAAGCTTGAAGATTGAGAGCAGGCCTCATAGCGAACGCTATAATACATAGTAACTACCGCGATCGTTTCCGCCTGCCCCCATTGCCTCGGTAAATTTAACAAAGCGCCTACCAGAAACCAATATTGCCAAAAGAAACAGAAACCAGGTCTGAGCAGAGAGCTGCACTTCCAAGACGTCCGAACGGACGAAAAGCATAGACAAAACAAACGCAACAACCATCCAACTGCGGAGTACAGACGCTTCAAAGCGAGTGATAAAGACAAAGAACCCTTTTTAAGTACGTCCAAACACACACCATGAATGAACTCGAAAAACAAATGAAAGAAACTACTATCTGCTAGCTCTGGCGATACTATAACATCCAGATCCTTCGAAACCACCTGCTCCCGACCCCATACGACCCGCCTGCCGTCAGGTCCACGCACAACGCCGCCGAAGACTGCCGAGACTAGGTACGCAAAGGTATAAGGGTTTCGACGAATTCGGCCAAAGCGATAGTGTCAGGGTGGTCCTTTCCAAGGGTCTTCTCGTAGCCATCGAGGGCCCTCTGGTACCATTCGAGTGCCTTGGAGTCCTCGCCTTGGCTATCGAACACGTTGGCCATGTTGTTAACGGTGTTGAGAGTGGATGGGTGGTCCTTGCCAAGGGTCTTCTCGTAGCCATCGAGGGCCCTCTGGTACCATTCGAGTGCCTTGGAGTCCTCACCTTGGCTTTTGAACACATTGGCCATGTTGTGAACGGTGTCAAGAGTGTATGGGTGGTCCTTGCCAAGGGTCTTCTCGTAGCCATCGAGGGCCCTCTGGTACCATTCGAGTGCCTTGGAGTCCTCGCCTTGGCTATCGAACACGTTGGCCATGTTGTTAACGGTGTTGAGAGTGGATGGGTGGTCCTTGCCAAGGGTCTTCTCGTAGCCATCGAGGGCCCTCTGGTACCATTCGAGTGCCTTGGAGTGCTCGCCTTGTCGACTAAACACAATGGCCATGTTGTTAACGGTGTTGAGAGTGGATGGGTGGTCCTTTCCAAGGGTCTTCTCGTAGCAATCGAGCGCCCTCTGGTACCATTCGAGTGCCTTGGAGTACTCGCCTCGGTTATCGAACACACTGGCCATGCAGTGAACGGTGTCGAGAGTGGATGGGTGGTCCTTGCCAAGGGTATTCTCACGGCCATGGAGGGACCTCTGGCACCATTCGAGTGCCTTAGAGTACTCGCCTTGGTTATCGAACACACTGGCCATGCAGTGAACGGTGTCGAGAGTGAATGGGTGGTCCTTGCCAAGGGTATTCTCACGGCCATGGAGGGACCTCTGGTACCATTCGAGTGCCTTGGAGTACTCGCCTTGGCTAACGAACACAGCGGCCATGCAGTGAACCGTGTCGAGAGTGGATGGGTGGTCCTTGCCAAGGGTATTCTCACGGCCATCGAGTGCCCTCTGGTACCATTCGAGTGCCTTGGAGAACTCGCCTTGCCTATTCAACACAATGGCTATGTTGTGAATGGTGTCGAGTGTGTCTAGATGTTCATCGCCTAGAAGCTTCTGCTGGCCCTCAAACGACCACTGGATTAGATTTCCAGCTTGTGAGTAGAATCCATGAACGAAATACATTTCACCGATAGCCGAAGTTGCATGAAAAACCTCCCCGGCCCGCTTCGAATGCTTAGGAAGTTCCATAACACTCATTCTAACCATCTCCAGATGAGACCATATCCTCTTTTCGAAAGCCCAATCGTACGTTGATTTGTCCTCCCTTTTTTTGGATATTCCGCCAACAAGAATAATTGCCTCCTGAGCTTTTTGCTGCTTGGACTGGGTGTCGAGCCGCTCGCGGGCCCAAAAGTGCACGACCGGGTGTATCCCAAAGGCGTCCAGTGATGCCTTTCGCTTCGCCAGCGAAAACGAAAAGAGTTCCGCAAGTGCGACCGTAAGCCAATCAACTCCTATGTCAAATCAGTTAAAAGAAACCAAGACAGCAGGAGGTTGGCTCTCACCCTCTTCCACCCAATCAAATGGCAATTTCCTCTCCTGAAGGAAAAGTTTATCTGGTATATCCGCATTCGCCAGAAACCCACACAACAATAGCAGTTCCTGGGCTGGACGCGAAAGCCTAGCAAAAGAAACCTCCCACGTTGTAAAAACATTTCGGTTCAGGTTCCCAGTCCTTCGATCCGATAACCAGCCAGGACCTCCGCATTTTGCAACCCTTCCGAATTCTCTGTCCAGGAGGTTCAAGTAGCTCTGGAAGGATGTCTGCATATATGAAATGTATGATCCGGCCTGAGTTAATGCCAATGGTAGAAACCCCAGCTTTACAGCTATCTGTTTTGCCGCTTGATGCTCTAATACGCCATATTAGCGCATGCTCTCACCGGTGGGTCTCTGGTACTCGCCTTCCCCCTCGAGCACTTGCTTGCCAACACTCTTCGTTAGCACCTCCATAGATGCTTCCTCGTTGATTTCCTCAATTGCCACTGTCTTGCCCAACGATCGAAGATCGCTCTTCCGGGACGTTATGATCACATTGCCGGCATCGCAAGTTGGAAGGAGAAGGCGGATGTCAACTGCATCAACATCGTCGTAATTATCTAATATAAGTAGCCACCCTTCGTTGTGTTTTGTAGCCAGCCAGCTCTTAACTGCTCCGGTCAATCGAGAATCTGCGGTGCTATCAGACGATATTTGCCCCATTGCATTCAGAACGCCCCCCAGTCCTAACAGCAAAGCAATATCTTCATACGAGTGTCGTTGTTTCGCATAGCTGTCGATAATGTGCTCGGCGACTATCCGAGCGCTTCGAGATAATGAGGCCGCGCTGGTGACATCGATCCAAATTACCGCCGTGTATGAATCTGAGTATCGGAACGAATATTCTAGTGCAATGGAAGTCTTGCCCATTCCTCCGAGCCCGTGAAGAACAACAACCTTGTTGGTCGGTGGGTGGAAACCACCATCGACGGAGGTCCTTCCTTTGAGAGTTGAGTGGATTGTACAGATATAATCCTCACGACCACTGAACATGTGGTTGCGAGCAAACGGAAGTTGCGGGGCTAATGTGAAGTCAGGCGTGACAGCTTGGATCCCTGTTTCGGGTCCGTGTGAGCCATTAACTGCTCAAGCGGGGTAGAGTATGCCAAACCTCGCGGAGGTGGCGTCTTAGACCTGACACCGACGGTGAGTAGTGCCCTGTTCAAAGACTTGTTGTATTCTTTCAACTGGCCGATCAATCTTTCGAACTTATCCCTATCGACAAAAGCCCATCGCAGTTTCTTCAAAGTAGGCAGCGCCCTCTGCAGGCTTTCCGAGCTGTCTCTCAGCCGCTCCACCTCGTTCTCAAGTTCTGGTCGTATCTGGTATAAACTCAACAGACTAGATTGCGTAAGAAGTTCGGCAACCTCCTGGTTAGGACGAGTCTGGCTTGGCTGAGGGCTCTCGTGTGCGCGACGGAATGAGACGATGATTGATTCAAACGGCACCCGAATCCGATCGCGCATTCGGGGTCCGCGGTCACTGTCCGGCGCGCCGTACCTGGAGCTGTACTCGAGTAGTTCGGTCAAGACAGTCAAGATTCGTGCCAGGACATTGATAGCAAAACGTTGCTCGGCGTCGCTTCGGCTCCTGTGATCCAGCGCCCAGGCTTTAGCCCACTTCTCCAGACAGAGCTTTTCCGTCGCAAGCCTTAAATCAAGGTCCCCGTAGTCGCGACCGAATGATCGTGCCGTCGACAGTAGATTGTAGCCCGTCACAAGCTGGTCAGCAAGCCCGACAACGGCGATTCCGAGACCTTGAGCGATCAACGATAGTCAGCTATCAACTTAGGTCTTGCCGGCGTTGGGGTGGATCATTACCGGCCGCTTCCATTGTAAGGGATGGCGTTGATTCCTCGTTTGTAGGTAGCTGGTGTTGACGATAGTCCCGACGACTGATTAGGCCGTTTCGACGTCGAGTAATGAGGGGCAACCAAAGAGCCCCAGTTTTCCAGGGTAGATACATTCGAATAGTCTCGTGCTAGGATTGGTACAGCCACGTCATCGGATGCATATGTACACAGTCCTATTATACCAAGGCCAATCATGCAGCCCATGCCTAGTAGCGCAAACCCCGCGATCGGCGACAGTGGTCCTTTCGCCAGCACCTCCATTTTTGCTAAAGCAACTGCCATCGTAACTGAAGCATGAATGTTCGGAGGAATCGATGTGATTTGGACGTGTGACGGTTGATGATTGCTATTTGTTGCGCGCAGTATGAAATCGCGGAACATGTATCGAAGAACCGAAGCATAGGTCTTTTTTGTTCCTATTGTGAGGTTGATTCACAGTTTTACGTTCGATCGTCTCCAATCTTGTCAAATCGTACACACCTGTCGCTTCATCTCCTCGACTGTATATAATATCGCCATGATCCAAGAGGGTCGCATGCGATTAATGAATCATCATCATCATCGTCGCTTCATCTCCTCGTCGTGATCCGAGAGGGTCGCACACGATCAATGAATCATCATCATCATCGTCGCTTCATCTCCGGCATCAGAGCAGTCCCAGACTTCCTGCGCACCACGAAGGTGGGAAGTAGGGTGGGACCGCGCGCACTACCACCGAAGCCGGGCGAGGGCGAAGAAGCAGCGGAGAGAGGAGCAGGGGAAGTAGAGCGAGGCAGGAGGCGGGCAAGCGGGCGTGAACCGGGGCTCTCTTAGTCGTCACGGTCTTTTTCCTTTATTTCCTACGTCATCTCTTTGATCGATTTCCTACTGTATGACTTTCCATCTCTCTTTCACGGGACAGGCCAGGCAGGGGCAGGGGGGTTTGCCACGGGCCGCTGGCGGACTGTGGAGGTCGCAGCGGACGGTGAACGGGAAAGGACGGTATATAAAATCATGATCCAATAGGGTCGCATACGATCAATGAATCATCATCATCGTCGCTTCATCTCCGTTCAGCTGGGCAACTGACAGAGGTGTATCGGCCTTCGACTGCTCAGCCTCCCCCAGGGCGACCAGGCCAAGGAGGTTGTGGGGCGGCGTCAACCATTGGCAAGAGGCTTGAGGGGTCCCTTTGCTACGCAGGAAGGACAGAGAGCACAATCGTCTTGGACGGTTCGGAAGCACTAGGCGCGGTCATCATAGTGGGAGAGAAGAAGAGGCGAGGGCGGAGGCAGAACGTGACAGACCGGCCCTCACCAACTCCACAGAATCCAGGTGGATCGAGAATTGGCAGCAGCGCGGCAGGGTATGCGCTAGCTAGCATGGAAGAGCTGGGCCCGGGCCAAGGCCACGCCATACAGACCAGGAAGTGGGTTACCGCGCTGAGGGCAGCCAGGCCGGATATCCACATCGAGATCCGGTGGCCCCGCCCACAGCGGGGTGGTGGGTAATGAGAAGGCAGCCGGGTGGGCGAATAGAAGAGCCAGACGCCGGGGCGGACGGTGAACGAGAACGGACTGTACACAACATTGCCATGATCCGATAGGGTCGCATGCGAGTAACGATTAAACAATAAAACAAGCCGCTACATCTAGATCGATCGTATGCGATTAATGATAAAATAAAGAACAAAAGAGTCGCTCGTCCGAATGACCGAGAAGCCCGAGTCAGCTCTTGTGAAGCTGCAGATCCCTGGGTGCCAGATATTATCTCGAAACACCGCCTTGGATGGTTTGAGGTTTGCATGTTTGTTTGTTTTGTTTAACCGTGCTCGCATCCAACCTATCTAGACTATGGCAGCACATTTTGTTACGCTACCTATCCGCACGATGGTGGCACGTTGCAAGCTCCCCTTTGCCCCCCGCCCAGGCTTAGTTATCACGCAAAAATAATATGCGCACCAGAGAGAGGAACAAAGGAAAGAACAAAAGAAGCCGTGACCGTCCCTACTCCTCTCCTGCGGATGCCATGAAGGAGGGCGTAGGGAGAAACAGCAGTAGTTCCTCCCCAGCACCCAGCTCCTCCTCTTCCCGCTCCCTGCGCTCCCACGCTGGCACGCCGCTTCCCGCGTCTTCCTCAGCCAGGACCAGTTTCCCCACATCCGTAGTAGAGAAGAAGTCTAGTACCGCCTGTATGATACATATGATGTGCGTGCGACATGGGTGACGGTTGCAGCTAATCGGAGGCTGGATCTGGCTGTTTTTTATGCTGGTCAGCCTGCGCAGATATGTAGATCGGCTCGATAAGTATAGATACATCTTGGCGGGGATGTTCGGGAGCGATGTCACACCCATCACTCGGTAGATACAACCACCGACGGCCCTGCAGGCGGATAGCGGCTGGACGCACGTTGCGATTGCCGAGACCGGGCGTGAGATATGTCCGCATTCCTCCCTTTGTGGCCCTGTCCGAGAGAGACATCGATTGGATTCACAGTCGACTAAGGCGCAGTGACGTCCTGACAGTCCGCACGCATGATCCTCCGCAGTTCGGAGCCACGTCCACTCCGTGACCAAGAGCCAGCGACGAACGCAACAGCATTGAACTATAGTAGCCACCACTCGGGCGCCACGTGCAGTCACGGATACTCCAGCATCTCTATGGCGTATCTATCCCCCTCCAGCGACGGCGATCTACTCGGGCCCGTCTTCAGACCGCCGCTGCTCCTGCCCGCCCTTCTGTCCGGCACCCGGACCTCTCGATCCCGCGTCTTGCTGTCGCGCTTCATTCTCGGGCGCTCGGGTTCCGATGGCCTCCTGGCGGTGGGCGATGCCAGCTCCTCATTTGACGGAACCATGACCGCCTCATCGTCTTCGTTGATCGACTGCATGCCCTAACGCCACGACGCGCAGCACCGCCTCGAGCTCCTTGGCCTTGCGTCCCGCCTTCCTTCGCCGCGCCCGCTCCTCCGCCAGCTCGGCGCCGTGCGCGCAGCACGGTGCGGCAGCGGCCGCCGCCACGTGCACCGGAGCTTCCACCACCGCCGCCGGTTTTCGCGCCCAACATCATTTCTCGCACGACTTCCAGTATTGCGGCAAGGACCTCGGCGTCGTCGACGTCGTGTACCTGCTCGCCACCAGCGTCGACGGCGACGTCATGAAGGACACCAAGTGCGCCGACGACCTGCTCGAGACCTACTACCGCGAGCTCGTCGACCACGTGGCGCGCGCCGGCGTCAGCATGGGCCGGCACTCCGCGGAGACTCTGATGCAGGGCGTCGAGATAGCGATGGTCGACTGGTTCCGGTTCTAGGCCGGATAGGCTTCTGGGGGAACAGCTGGTGCCAGAGGCGCGGGTGAAGGGCATTCTCAGGAGGATGAACGGCGGGAATGCGAGCAGGAGCCCACGCAGATACCGCTGCGTGATTCGTTCGTCGCGCGTGAGGAACTCCGTCCGTCGTACGTGTTCTAGAACCTTCTGGCGTTAGTTAGATAGTGATAGCCGACGACAAAACGCTCGTAGGAGTGATACACAACACGTACGTAAAGCGTTTCGAGATGGCTACTATGCCGACAGCGAGTGTACAGGTGCGATGGCGGGGAAACAAGCGACCTGGCTCGTCCGGGATTGAACGTATGAACATAGGCTTACCGCGACTACGACTGCTTTGTTCCCTAGAATCAGTTTCCATTCGCCGTCCCAACCTCTTCTCAGCCGCGGGTTGGCCGACTGGACTGGCTCCTAACGTATCACGGTCGGGGCTTAGTGGAGATGCGATCTCGCCGAACGCACACGGAAACCATGGGGCCGCTCGTGCCTGGCGACATGCCGTCTCGCCTGCAGAACAGACATCGCGGTCGAGTGTAGTATATGTATCCGATCTGCACCACCCAGCCTGTCTACATGCGGTAACAATATGTAGCACACACGAACCGAAGGACGGTTATCCGCTCACCAAAGCCTCAAACCGGCGGGTCCCCACGAACTTAGTTCGAGCTCGTATGTCCTTGATGGGGTGCCGGGACGTTTGGGCGGCGTTCTGGGTTTGCTTCGCTCAAACTCATGCTCGTCCCCCAACTTTTCTTCTGGAGTAAATAACTAACACCTTGTAGCTGGGTGTGGACTTAGATGCACGGTCTACATACCCAGCGGCCGGCCAGCCGTAAGCAATTACTGCACCTTAGCCTACACCCATTATCTATCTCGTAGCGTAAATGCTCGCAGTCGGAAATATTTTCACAGCTCAGCTGGCGCTATGATTCTGAAATCTCCAACGCCCCCGTGTGTGACGCAGACTAATAGTTGGAGTATCCCGACGGAGTCGTCCGTCGATTCCGCCTGCCCCCGTTGCCTCGATAAACTTAACAAAGCGCATACCAGAAACCAACATTGTCAAAAGAAACAGAAACCAAGCTCTGAGCAGAGAGCTGCTCTTCGAAGACGTCCGAACGGATGAAAAGCATAGACAAACAAATACAACAACCACCCAACTGCAGAGTACAGACGCTTCAAAGCGAGTGATAAAGACAAAGAAACCTTTAAAAGGACGTCCGAACATACACCATGAATGAACTCGAAAAACAAAATGAAAGAACTTCTATCTGCTAGCTCTGGCGATGCTATAACATCCAGATCCTTCGCAACCACCTGCTCCCGACCCCATACGACCCGCCCTGCCGTCAGACCCACGCACAACGCTGCCGAAGACTGCCGAGACTAGGTACGCAAAGGTATAAGGGTTTCGACGAATTTGGCCAAAGCGATAGTGTCGGGGTGGTCCTTTCCAAGGGTCTCCTCACGGCCATCGAGGGCCCTCTGATACCATTCGAGTGCCTTGGAGTCCTCGCCTTGGCTTTTGAACACATTGGCCATGTTGTGAACGGCGTTGAGAGTAGATGGGTGGTCCTTGCCAAGGGTCTTCTCACGGCCATCGAGGTCCCTCTGGTACCATTCGAGTGCCTTGGAGTACTCGCCTTGGCTATAGAAGACATTGGCCATGTTGCCAACGGTGTTGAGAGTGGATGGGTGGTCCTTGCCAAGGGTCTTCTCGTGGCCATCGAGGGCCCTCTGATACCATTCGAGTGCCTTGGAGTACTCGCCTTGGCTATAGAAGACATTGGCCATATTGCCAACGGTGTCGAGAGTGGATGGGTGGTCCTTGCCAAGGGTCTTCTCGCGGCCATCGAGTGCCCTCTGGTACCATTCGAGTGCCTTGGAGTACTCGCCTTGCCTATAGAGCACAATGGCCATGTTGTGAATGGTGTCGAGTGAGTCTAGATGTTCATCGCCTAGAAGCTTCTGCTGGCCCTGAAACGACCACTGGAATAGATTTCCAGCTTGGGAGTAAAATCCATGACGGAAATATATTTCACCGATAGCCGAAGTTGCACGAAAAACTTCCCCGGCCCGTTTCAAATGCTTGGGAAGTTCCGTAACACTCATTCTAACTGTCTCCAGATGAGACCATATCCTCTTTTCGAAAGTCCAATCGTACGTTGATTTGTCTTCCCTTTTTTTGGATATTCCGCCAACAAGAATAATTGCCTCCTGAGCTTTTCTCTGCTTGGACTGGGTGTCGAGCCGCTCGCGGGCCCAAAAGTGCACGACCGGGTGTATCCAAAAGGCGTCTAGTGTTGCCTTTCGCTTCGCCAGCGAAAACGAAAAGAGTTCCGCAAGTGCGACCGTAAGCCAGTCAACTCCTATCGCAAATCAGTCAAAAGAAACCAAGACAGCAGGAGGTTGGCTCTCACCCTCTTCCACCCAATCAAATGGCAATTTCCTCTCCTGGAGGAAAAGTTTATCTGGTATATCCGCATTCGCCAGAAACCCACACAGCAATAGCAGTTCCTGGGCTGGACGCGAAAGCCTAGCAAAAGAAACCTCCCACGTTGTGAAAACATTTCGGTTCAGATTCCCAGACCTTTGATCCGATAACCAGCCAGGACCTCCGCATTTTGCAACCCTTCCGAATTCTCCGTCCAGGAGGTTCAAGTAGCTCTGGAAGGATGTCTGCATATATGAAATGTATGATCCGGCCTGAGTTAATGCCAATGGTAGAAAACCCAGCTTCACAGCTATCTGTTTCGCCGCATGATGCTCTAATACGCCATATTAGCTTATACTCTCACCAATGGGTACCTGGTACTCGCCTTCCCCCTCGAGCACTTGCTTGCCAACACTCTTCGTTAGCACCTCCATAGATGCTTCCTCGTTGATCTCCTCAATTGCCACTGTCTTGCCCAACGATCGAAGATCGCTCTTCCGGGACGTTATGATCACATTGCCGGCATCGCAAGTTGGAAGGAGAAGGCGGATGTCAACTGCATCAACATCGTCGTAATTATCTAATATGAGCAGCCACCCTTCGTTGTGTTTTGTAGCTAGCCAGCTTTTAACTGCTCTGGTCAATCGTGACTCTGCGGCGCTATCAGACGATATTTGCCCCATTGTATCTAGGACGCCCCCCAGTCCTAGCATCGAAGCAATATCTTCATACGAGTGTCGTTGTTTCGCGTAGCTGTCAATGATGTGTTCGGCGACTGTCCGAGCGCTTCGAGTTAATGAGGCCGCGCTGGTGACATCGATCCACATTACCGCCGTGTATGAATCTGAGTATCGGAACGAATATTCTAGTGCAATGGAAGTCTTGCCCATTCCTCCGAGTCCGTGAAGAACAACAACCTTGTCGGTCGGTGGGTGGAAATCACCATCGACGGAGGTCCTTCCTTTTAGGGTCGAGTGGATAGTACAGATGATATCCTCCCGACCACTGAACATGCGGTTGCGAGCGAACGGAAGTTGCGGGGCTAATGTGAAGTCAGGCGTGACAGCTTGGATCCCTGTTTCAGGTTCGTGTGAGCCATTAACCGCCCAAGCGGGGTAGTGTGTGCCAAACCTCGCAGAGGTGGCGTCTTAGACCTGACGCCGACGGTGAGTAGTGCCCTGTTCAAAGTCTCGTTGTATTCTTTCAACTGGCCGATCAATCTTTCGAACTTATCCCTATCGACAAAAGCCCATCGCAGTTTCTTCAAAGTAGGCAGCGCCCTCTGCAGGCTTTCCGAGCTGTCTTTCAGCCGCTCCACCTCGTTCTCAAGTTCTGGTCTTATCTGGTATAAACTCAACAGACTAGATTGCGTAAGAAGTTCGGCAACCTCCTGGTTAGGACGGGTCTGGTTTGGCTGAGGGCTCTCGTGTGCGCGACGAAATGAGACGATGATTGATTCGAACGGCGCCCGAATCCGATCGCGCATTCGGGGTCCGCGGTCACCCTCCGGCGCGCCGTACCTGGAGCTGTACTCGAGTAGTTCGGCTAAGACAGTCAAGATTCGTGCCAGAACATTGATAGCAAGACTTTGCTCGCCGTCGCTTCGGCTCCTATGATCCAGCGCCCATGCTTTGGCCCACTTCTCCAGACAGAGCTTTTCCGTCGCAAGCCTTAAATCAAGGTCCCCGTAGTCGCGACCGAATGATCGTGCCGTCGACAGTAGATTGTAGCCCGTCAGAAGTTGGTCAGCAAGCCCGACAACGGCGATTCCGAGACCTTGAGCGATCAACGATAGTCAGCTATCAACTTAGGTCTTGCCGGAGTTGGGATGGATCATTACCGGCCGCTTCCATTGTAAGGGATAGCGCTGTTTTCTCGTTTGTAGGTAGCTGGTGTTGATGATAGTCCCGACGACTGATTAGATCTCCCGAAGTCGAGTAATGAGGGGCAACCAAAGAGCCCCGGTTTTCCAGGGTAGATACATCATACATGTATGCCTTTTTCTCTCGAATAGATCCCGGGCTAGGATTGGTACAGGCACGTCACCAGATGCATATGTAGAGTATGTACCCATTCCTACCAATCGTTTAAGCACCAGTGGGGCCAATCACGACAGCCCATGCCTAGTAGTGCAAACCCCGCGATCGGCGGCAGTGGTCCTTCCGCCATGCATCTCTCCATTTTTGCCATCGTAACTGAAGCATGAATGTTCGGAGGAATCTGTTGCAATATCTCACTCGCTTTTCCTGCCTTTCTCTCCAAGACAAGACAATACACACAAGACTTTATCGTTCATCAAACTTCCATCATAATCTTGACAGGTTATGAGCCCGGTCATATGCGCAATGAATGCGAATTGAAGAAACGGGTCGACCAAATCAGAAGAAACCGCAACAGCAATGGTAATGGCAACGGAAAAGGAAAAGGACTGCTAGCTATTGAGGACAAACCGTCATCGTCCAACCAGGTCGGGGATATGTACAAAAACGAAGAATGACTAGCCGACTCGCATGCAATGACAACCAGCTTGGCCGATAGTCCAGTGGTTACCAGCAGCACATTACGTACCGGCCAGTTCGCGCTCGCCTCTGAGGTATTACCTTCGATGTGGATTATCGACTCAGGTGCCTCACATCACATGCATAACGGAAAAGACTTCACTACCTACGAACGTCTTCCGAATCCAATCCGAATTCAATTAGAATCACCAAATCGATGCGTTGCACACACCATCCTTTCGTTATTCTCTACTGTCGGTTGCACAACTGGATTCTCATGGATATTATACAAAGTTTGGTAACGGCAAGTGTTCCATTCGAAATCCTCGAGATTCGTTAGTCACGGTCATGACCGGAAGCCGAAACGGACAGTTATTTCAAGTCGAACCGATCTATTCTCATCATTCTCAGGATCGATCGAATCCGTTCGCGCTTCTTTCAACCGCCGAGTCCCACCTGTGGCACAAGCGTTTGGCACACCTAAACCACGTATCGATGAAATCGCTAGTCGACGGCTACGTACCGACGGACATCTGCGAGGTCTGCATACTTGCAAAACACGAGCGGAAAATCATTCGAGTTCCAGTATTACGGACAACAACACCGTTCGAGCTCGTCCATTCCGATACCTGTGGCCCCTTTAACATCAAGTCACACGGCGGAGGTTTGCATCTCATTGTGTTTATCGATGACTATACCCGTCACACAACTGTCTACATCCTTTTAGACAAATGCGCAGAGTCCTGTATTTCGGCGTTTCAAAGTTTCAAGGCAAGAATTGAGAGTTAGGACTAAACATCAAACGGTTTAGATGCGACAACGGACGAGGAGAGTACGACAACACACTGTTCCGAAGAATCCTTGCGGGAAGCGGTATCAGTTTCGAACCCTCGCCACCGTATACGCAGCACAAAAATGGCGTTGCTGAGCGAAAGATCGGTACTCTCACGGAGAAGGCTAGAGCAATGATGCTCGACTCGCAAGCACCAAAGCAATTCTGGGCGGAAGCGATTCGAACGGCAAGCTACCTACATGCACGAACACCTAGCCGCGCACTCGATGGCAAGTCGCCTTACGAAATGCTACGCCGACATCGCCGGTTACAACGGCACTTGACCGATGTCGATGCTGTCGCCGACCGCAATGCAAAACAGTGTTTGACTGATGTCAACGCCAACACTGATCACACGGAAGATGACAAGCCGAAGCTGCACCATCTACGAAGGTT
>Ga0307516_10000227_pt1 | contig 72508 bp, 42 predicted proteins | sample 19_EM_MG_FD_203310 | JGI IMG/M metagenome (GOLD analysis project Ga0307516, IMG submission 203310) | Populus trichocarpa ectomycorrhiza microbial communities from riparian zone in the Pacific Northwest, United States - 19_EM | ecosystem: Host-associated > Plants > Roots > Unclassified | place... | reverse complement strand
CACCGCGCCAATCCGTGGACAACGCGGGGCGTTGCCCACCGCTTGTCGCTTGGCCCACATGCCCACAGGCTCTACCAACTTGTTCAGATTCATCACAACCCGAACCATACAAGCTTGTCGAAGCCCTGGGGCCCTGCACACAGCACTTCGACAAGCTCAGTGCGAACGGGGTGATTTGAGAAGTTATTTCCGGCCACATCCTTAGCCGCCTCGTCAGTCAGCCAGGCAACTTCAAGCCAGGGATGGGCTTCACCGGCCCGGCGAACTTTTCCTTCCGCGGCTTGGCCGGCAGCGGCGGGAAGTCGATCTTCTGCGCCGCCACCTCGGTATCGGGCAGATGATCCAGCAGGTGGCGGATCAGTGTGAGCCGGCCCAGCCGCTGGTCGTTGAAGTCCACCAGCGTCCAGGGCGCATGCCGGGTATGCGTGGCCCGCAGCATGGCGTCGCGGGCACGGCCGTACTGGGCGTACTTCTCGCGCGCCTGCAGGTCGATGGGTGACAGCTTCCAGCGCTTCAGCGGGTCGGCCAGGCGCTCGGCAAAGCGGGCTTCCTGGCGGTCCTGGTCCACGGTGAGCCAGTACTTGAAGAGCAGAATGCCGTCGTCCACCAGCATCTTCTCGAACACCGGCGCCTGCTTCAGGAACGCCTGGACCTGCGCCTCGGTGCAAAAGCCCATCACCTTCTCGACGCCGGCGCGGTTGTACCAGCTGCGGTCGAACAGCACGATCTCCCCAGCCGCCGGCAGGAACGGCACGTAGCGCTGGAAGTACCACTGGCTGCCCTCGCGTTCGCTGGGCTTGCCCAGCGCGGCCACGTGGCATTGGCGCGGATTGAGCGTCTCGCTGATGGCCGAGATGACGCCGCCCTTGCCCGCCGTGTCACGCCCTTCCACCAGTACCATGAGCCGCTGCCCAGCATGAGCCAGCCAGCGCGCCATGCGGTTGAGTTCAATCTCCAGGGGCTCCAGGGCTTCTTCATACGCCTTGCGGCCCAGGCCCTTGGGCTCGGGCTCGGCGAGGGGTGTCTGCGCAGCCTCTGGGGCGATGAATTTGCCCGGTTTTTTCTTCGGCATGGTGGTTCTCCTTGGAAGGCCGGTTATACCGCTCAGCCGGCGCCGGGCCGCCCCAAGGCGGCTGAGTACCCGCGCGGCGGGTGGCGCCGGTACTCCGGTGCCGGGTGCCCACCACTCAAGCCACACATCCTGTCACCTCCCGCACCTGCGACCCATTGCACGAATCCATTGGCCCGCCGTGCCACGGATACTGTATAAACGTACAGTTTTCCTGAGGACTCATTGCATGCATGCCGCTGTCGCCCATGAGGCATTGCCCGCGCCGGTACGTTCGGCCTTGTGGTTCGGGCATCAGTTGGGGGCGGCCGAGGTGCCCACGGTACCCAGCGGGTTCGACGCCCTGGATGCCGAGCTGCCCGGGGGCGGCTGGCCCCTGGCTGGCTTGACCGAGCTGTTGCAGCAGGTCGAGCCGGGCGGCGGCGAACTGGCCTTGCTGGCCGCCGCGCTGGCCCGCGCGGCGGCGCCCGGCGGCCAGGTGGTCTGGATCGCGCCCCCTCACACGCCTTTTGCCCCGGCTTTGCAGGCCCTGGGCGTGCCGCTGGACCGTTTCCTGTGGCTTTCGCCGGCCAGCCCCAAGGACGCAGCCTGGGCCGCCGAGCAGGTGCTGCGATCGGGCACTTGCGCCTGGCTGCAATGGTGGAGCCCGAAGACCACGCCCGATATGCTGCGGCGTCTGCACCTGGCGGCCCTTGACCACCATTGCCCGCTGCTGGTGTTGCGGCCCGGCACGGCTCAGCAGCACGCCTCGCCGGCGCCCCTGCGCCTGGTTTGCACGCCCTTGCCGCGGCGGCAACTGGAGGTGCGCATCCTCAAGCGACGCGGGCCTGCGCTGGCCCGGGCGATCACCCTGGCGCTGCCCGATCCGGTGCCACAGCGCCATGGGACCACGAACCCATCCCCGTCACCCTCCCCCTCCAAACCCTTGGCGGACGCCGATGTTGTGGCTGGCCATCCATCTGCCCCGCTTGCCGCTTGAGGCCTTGCCCGTGCCCCTGGATGCTCTGCCGCGGGTTGGGCGTTGCGTGGTCGACCAGGGGCAGGTGCTGGCGGCCGATGCCGCGGCGCAAGCGGCCGGCGTACAGCCGGGGCTGGGCCAGGCCACGGCTGCCGCGCTGGCGCCCCAGGTCTTGCAGTGCCCACGCGACCTGACGTGCGAAACCAGCTTCGTGCGCGGCCTGGCACTGGCCTTGGCGGTGCTGACGCCGCACATCGTGATTGCGCCCACCGGGGTGCTGCTGGAAGTGCGGGGGTCGCTGCGCCTTTTCGGCGGGGTGCGCAAGCTGCTGTTCAAGGCCCGGCACATTGCGCAAGGTTGCGGCACCGCCCCCACGCTGGGCCTGGCACCCACCGCCCAGGCCGCGCAGTTGCTGGCAGCATGTCCAGGGCCGCGCCGGCGTGCCTTGGCGCAGGCCACCAGCCAGCGCCTGCTGGCACGCCTGCCGTTGCCCGCAGCGCTGCACGCGCTGCAACAGCCCGCGCGGGTGGCAGACCTGCTGCAGGCCATCGGCAGCCGCACGCTGGGAGATGTGCGCGCCCTGCCCAGGAGCGGCCTGCAGCGCCGTGGCGGCACGGCCTTGCTGCGCGCGCTGGACCATGCCTTCGGCGACGCCCCTGACCCGCGGCGCTGGTTCGAGCCCCCGGCGGAGTTTTGCGCCGAGCTGGAGCTGATGCACCGGGCCGACGATGCGCAGCGGCTGGCCCACGCCGCCGAGCGCCTGGTGCTCATGCTGGCTGGCTGGCTGTCGCGGCAATGGCTGGCGGCGCACCGGCTGCGCCTGCTGCTGCGCCATGAACAAGGCCGCCACGGCGCGCCGGATGCCGAACTGGTGATCGAGCTGGGCGCGCCCTCGCGCGATGCCGGTCACTTGATGCTGATGCTGCGCGAGCGGCTGCAGCGCATGACGCTGGCCGCACCGGTGTATGGCTTGCGGCTGATGCTCGATGACGCCCAGCCCTGCGCCGGCCATGAAGGCAGCTTGCTGGCCGACGACCGGCAGCAAGGGCAGAACGTGCATGCGCTGGTCGATCGGCTGGGGGCACGGCTGGGGCCGGAGCGGGTGCAGCGCCTGGCACTGCGTGCGGACCATCGGCCGGAGCGGGCGTATGTGGCGCACAGTGCGACAAAACCGCCGCCTTGCACGCCGGGCTTGCCGCCCCCGTATCACGTGGCACGGCCCGCCTGGCTGCTGCCCTTGCCTGTGCCGCTGGCCGAGCACCAGGGCCGCCCGTGGCACGGCACCCAGCCTCTTGCGCTGCTGACGCGGGCCGAGCGCATTGAAACCGGCTGGTTCGATGGCGCCCTGGTGTGCCGCGACTATCACCTGGCCGAAGGTCCCGACCACCGGCTGCGCTGGATCTATCGCGAGCGGCGCGTGCAGGCTGTGTCTGCTTCTGCCTCGGCAGGCTGGTACTTGCATGGGTTGTTTGCATGAGTTGCTGTTTTGACGTGCCGCTATTCGCGTGGTGTTCTCTGCTACTTTGCAAGAGCCCGCCGGAGTTCGCCCGGCGGGCTCTCACGAAGTAGAAGAGAACATCGCGCGAATAGCGGCACAGAACAAAACACCAAAATGACCCCAGCCCCCCTGCAAGGCTACGCCGAACTGCACTGCCGCTCCAACTTCAGCTTCCTGACCGGCGCCTCGCACCCCAAGGAGTTGGTCGAGCGAGCCGCCCAGTTGGGCTACACCGCCATCGCCATCACCGACGAATGCTCCGTGGCCGGCCTGGTGCGAGCCCACGAAGCCGCCGGCCAAGCCAACCTGCACCTCATCGCCGGCAGCGAGTTCAACCTCGAAGGCAGCCCCACCACGCCCGGTTGCCGCCTGGTGGCCCTGGCCTGCAACCGCGAAGGCTGGGGCAACCTGTGCGAGTTCATCACGCTGGGACGCTGCCGCAGCGACAAGGGCCACTACCGCCTGCACACCACCGACCTGGACGACCCCGATGCCGACCACCAGCACCTGCGCGGCCTGCCCGATTGCCGGTTGCTGCTCATCCCGCGCCGCGAAGACCCGCCTGAACAATGGCTGGCCCAGGCCCACTGGATGGCCGCCACCTTTGGCGAGCGGGCCGCCATCGCCATCGAACTGCTGCTGTGGGCCGACGACAGCGTGCTGGTGGAGCACCTGCCCGGCATCAGCGCCGCCACCGGCGTGCCCCTGGTGGCGGCCGGCGACGTGCTGATGCACCGCCGCTCGCGCAAAGCGCTGCAGGACACGCTCACCGCGATCCGCCTCAAGCAGACGGTCATGGACTGCGGCTTTGCACTGGCCCGCAATGCCGAGCAGCACCTGCGCTCGCGCCTGCAACTGGCCCGCCTCTACCGCCAGCCCTGGCTGCAGGAAAGCCTGCGCATTGCCGCGGCCTGCCAGTTCAAGTTCGGCGACCTGAAATACGAATACCCGGACGAAGTGGTGCCGGCCGGCCACACGGCGCACAGCTACCTGCGCCAGGAAACCGAGGCCGGGCTGCTGCGCCGCTATGGCACGCCGGCCCAGGTGCCGCCCTTCGTGCGCACGCAGATCGAGAAAGAACTCGTGCTCATTGCCGACCTGCGCTACGAGGCGTTTTTTCTCACGGTGTACGACATCGTCCAGTTTGCCCGCTCACAGAACATCCTGTGCCAAGGCCGCGGCTCGGCCGCCAATTCGGCGGTGTGCTACTGCCTGGGCGTCACCGCGGTGGACCCCGCCAAGACCACGCTGCTGTTCGAACGCTTCATCAGCCGCGAGCGCAACGAGCCACCCGACATCGACGTGGATTTCGAGCACGAGCGGCGTGAAGAGGTCATCCAGTACATCTACCGCAAGTACGGCGCCCGGCGCACCGCGTTGGCGGCCGCGCTCAGCACTTACCGCACGCGCGGGTCGCTGCGTGATGTGGGCCGTGCGCTCGGCCTGGACGAGCACACCATCGACGCCGTGGCCAAGTCGTTCCAGTGGTTCGATGAGGCCAATGAAACCGAGCAGCGCCTGCGCGAAGCCGGCCTGGACCCGCACGCAGACGTGACGCGCCGCTGGATCGACCTGGCCGGCAGCCTGCGTGGCTTCCCGCGCCACCTGTCGCAGCACGTGGGCGGCTTCGTGATCGCACGCGACAAGCTCTCACGGCTGGTACCCATCGAAAACGCCGCCATGGAGAACCGCCGCGTGATCCAGTGGGACAAGGACGACCTGGAGTCGCTGGGCCTGCTGAAGGTGGACGTGCTGGCCCTCGGCATGCTGAGCGCGCTGCGCCGCGCCCTGGACCTGATGAACGCCTGGCGCGGCACACGCTGGGCCCTGTACGACATTCCGCGCGAAGACCACGCCACCTACCAGATGATCCAGCGTGCCGACACCATCGGCGTGTTCCAGATCGAAAGCCGGGCCCAGCAAAGCATGCTGCCGCGCCTGCGGCCCGAGGAGTTCTATGACCTGGTGATCGAGGTGGCCATCGTGCGGCCGGGGCCCATCCAGGGCGGCATGGTGCACCCCTACCTGCGCCGCAAGCAGGGCAAGGAAAGCGCCACCACGCCCTACCCGGTATTGGACGCCGCCCTCAAGCGCACGCTGGGCGTGCCGATCTTCCAGGAGCAGGTCATGCAGATCTGCATGCTCGCGGCCGGCTTCACCGGCGGCGAGGCCGATGACCTGCGCCGCGCCATGGCGGCCTGGCGCCGAGACGGCAGGGTGCAGGAGTTCCATGGCCGCATCGTCGAGGGCATGGTCGCGCGCAACTACGCGCGCGAGTTCGCCGAGGCCATCTACAAGCAGATCCTCGGCTTCGGCGACTACGGCTTTCCGGAGAGCCATGCCTACAGCTTTGCGATCCTGGCCTACCTGAGCGCCTGGATCAAATGCCACGAGCCGGCGGTCTTTCTGGCGGCGCTGCTGAACTCCCAGCCCATGGGCTTCTATGGCCCCGCACAACTGGTGCAGGATGCCCGGCGGCATGGCGTGCAGATGCTGCCTGTGGATGTGATGGTCAGCGACTGGGATTGCACGCTGGAGCCGGAGGCACCCGCTGTGGCCCGCACCCACAGCAAGGCCCACCCGGCGGTGCGCCTGGGCCTGCGCCAGGTTCATGGCCTGTCGCGGCCGGCGGCCGACCGCCTGCTGGCCGCACGCGCGCACTACCCCTTCCGCCACATCGAGGACCTGTCGCAGCGGGCCCGGCTCGACGCCCAGGACCTGCAATGGCTGGCCCATGCCGATGCCTTGCTGGCCCTGAGCGGCCACCGCCGCCAGCAGACCTGGCAGGCCACCGGGCAGCAGTTGCCGCCGGCCCTGCTGGCAGATGCCACGCTGCACGAAGCCGAGCTGGCCCTGGCGGCCGCGCCCGAAGGCGAAGACATCCTGCACGACTACGCCGCCACCGGCCTGACGCTGCGCCGCCACCCTGTGGCGCTGCTGCGCGAGCGGCTGGCGCCCAGAGGCTGGCGCAGCGCCGCCCAATTGGCCCAATTGCAGGATGGCGACCTCACCTGGGCCTGCGGCATCGTCACCATGCGGCAGCAACCCGGCACGGCCAAGGGCACCATCTTCGTGACGCTGGAAGACGAAACCGGCTCGGTCAACGTCATCGTCTGGGCGCAGGTGCGCCAACTGCACCGCGAGGCACTGCTGCGCTCACGGCTGCTGGCCGTGCGGGGCACCTGGCAGAGCCATGACGGAGTGCAGCACCTGGTGGCGCGCCGGCTGGTGGACGCCACGCCATGGCTGGGACGGCTGGCCACGGTGTCGCGGGATTTTCATTGAGGGCTCCAGGCCGATGCCTTGCGTCAGACGAACATAAGGAACATCGAACCCACAGTTGGCGCGACCTGTGCACCGCTCGATAAGCCGCAGATCCCGCTTACTGCTGACAAGCCGTCGTGGTGTCCTTGGCCGGGTCACACAGCCGCGCGCGCCCGACGTTGTTGAGCACCACACGCCGCGTCTCGGTGGAGCCGGTCACGCTGAACTCGATGGCACCGCTTCGGAACGTGTTGTCCTTGGCCATTGAGAAGCCGCCGCCGTTGAAGCGGATGTAGCCGCTCGAACCATCCGCAAAAGCCGTCGCATTGGCCGAGCCGGTCACCACGGCCGTCTTCGACGCGATGGCACCCGTTTGCATGATGACGGTGTCCGTGGCCGTGTTCAGCGCCTGGTCCAGGTCCGTGTCGGCAAACACGATCCAGCCGTTGGCCCAATTGCCGCCGGACGCCGGGATCATGTAGGTATCGACACCGCGCTTCATGGCCTCAGCGCGCGCCAGCTGCACGGCGGCAAGGAACCCGCTGGCCGTTGAACGCAGCTCGGAATTGCGCTGGAAGGCCACCAGGTTAGGCGCCGCGATGCTAAGCAGGATCGCAACGATGGCCACCACGACCATCACCTCGATGAGCGTGAAACCGCGCTGGATCATGGCGCTGCTGCCGCAAGGAAGACTGCGTTTGTTCATGATGGCCAGCACAAAGTAGGTTTCGATCCGGTGCAACTGCGCGTACCGGTGCTCGTGATGGACAGGGTTCCCACGTCGGGGTCACTGCCGAATTGCGGCTCGGCAGTGACCAGCACACACTGGTTGATTGCAGTCGCGCCGCACTGCGCCGCTCCAATGAAGTACTTGCTCCTGGCGCGGGAATCGCCCGAGAAGTTCTTCAGCACCTCACCCGTAGCATTGCCTGAGTTGATCTGGACATAGGTGTTCTTCTGCGTGAACCAGCGCTCCTGGTCCTGGAGCATCTTCATCACCGCGGCCCGCCCCTCGGCACGATTGGCCTTGGCGACATAGCTGGTATAGGACGGGTAGGCAATCGCCGCGAGAATGCCGACGATGGCCACGGTGATCATCATCTCGATCAACGTGAAGCCGCGTGCACCGGCGGCTGCGGGTTGGATGCGCCTGCTCATCATTTGATCTTTAGCTCCTCGTAGTTGAAGATCTGCCGCCAACTGCGCTCCCGGACTGCTGACACATCGGTCATGGAACCGGTGGTGCCGGTGCCGCCGGTGACCAGCCCCTCCGGAAGCTTGATGCCTGCCGAGCCCTGCAGCACGATCTGCCATGTCGTCGTGCGCTGCGAGCGCCCAGCGGAGGTGGAAGTGGTGGACGAGTCGGCCCCCACCTTCATCAGAAGGGGCTCGCCCTGGATGCCCACCGTCGACGCGCTGTAGTTGCCCGCCCCGGTGGCCAGGTTTGCCAGGTAGACCCGTCCGCTGCCGTCAGCACATCCGTTGGCAGCAGGTTCCACCGTGCCAAACACGGTATAGCCACCCACCACGGCAATGCCGCTGATCTGCCGCTCGCCGGTGGACGCTCCCGGATAGTTGAAGTACCACCCGGCCCGTACCCCGGTGGCTTCCGCACTCGATGGCATGCCCCAGGTGAAGGGACTGGCGTCGATCACGTTGTTGCTGGCCGTCGCCTGCTTCAGGTAATCGCGGCTCGGCACCTTGTCCTGCCCGTTGTCATACACCGCGTAGTACGACTGGGCCTGGTACGGTGTGGACAAGTCGATGAGTTCCAGGAACCGGCCGGTGCCAAAGGTGACGATGCGGCTGCGGTTGGGGCCGTTGATGACCTTGGGTTCCGCCGTGATGGGCTGCCCCACGCCCGACGCATCGGTGGCCACGAACAGGGGTAGCGGCGTGGAGCCGGATTTGAAGGCACTGAGGCCAGCCGCATTCCAGCTCGCACTGCCCACGGCGCCGAAGTTGAGCTTCCACAGGTTGCCCTGCAGATCGCCGGCATACAGCAACTGCAGTTCCCCTGCTGCGCCCGGTACCGCGGCGAATCCCACGATGCCGTTGGCCTTGCTGGTGCTGCCCACCGGCAACTCGATCTTGTAGTAGTTTGTGCCCTGCTGCCAGGTCGCGGTGGGACTCTTGGCCAGATCAAGAATGAAGATCGCCGGTTTGCCATCGCTGCTGAAACGGCCATCGCTGGCGTTGCTGGCGTAGTTGTTCACCCCGCCGGCCACCACCGCAAAATGCTTGTAGGTCGCTGTGCCACCAGGCGCGCTGGTGCGCAGGCGCAGGATCTGCGGCCGCCCGATCACATTGCCCATGGAGGCATCGTCGCGGTCCGTGAACTCCCACAGCACTTTGCTGGCGTCGAACGAGGAAGGGTTGGACACATCCAAGGCAAACACCCCTTGCCCGCCGGCTCCGGCACCGCCCACCAGCACAGTTTTCCAACTGCTGCCCACCTTGGCCTCAGCCACGGCCACCGTGGCGTCTACATAGCTGCGGTGGGCATAACTTGAGAGTGTGAAGTCGCGCAGGTTCTTCACCAAAAAACTGGGGACGTACGCGAACAGCTCGGCCATGGTGTCGGCGTGGAAGGCATGCAGCATGCCGTCGTTGGCCCCCACGAATACTGTGTTGGGCCGCGAGGCGTTGTTCGTGAGAAAGGTGTCGTAGCTGCTGTCACCGACAATGGTGGCCGGCGTGCCGGAAAACACGGCGCCCGAGTTGACGATGTCCCCCAGCCGGCTACCCCGGCGCCGCAGCAGCGCCCCGGTCGACTCTTGGCTGCGGTCGCCACGGATGTAGTCCACCCGGAGCTGGGCGGTGGCGTCGGTGTCGAGTGGCGTCAGTGCGGGTGGGGTCTTCAGCGTGAGCTTGTGGTCGTCATCCAGCGTGCTCCATTTGAACTCGGTGGCCGTGCCGGTAATGCCTGAGGTGGTCTTGCCGACGAAGATCTTGCGGGTGCTCAGGTCGGTCACGGCATCGAGCACCTGTCCTGCGAACTTGGTGCTTGCGTCATCGGCCGAGCCAATGACCACAGCGCCATTGCTGTCGCGGGTCACGCGGTAGCGCACCAAGTCGCCACTCCAGTCGGAAGGATCGAAAGTACCTTGATAGATGGCCAGGTCAGTGCTCAGGCGCGTGCTGGACACCGCCGCCCCGGCGATGCTGCCTGCCTCGCGCACCACGGTGGCAAAGATGTCGTCCAGTGCCGCCAGCAGTTCGGAGGCGTTGTTGCCCTGGAAGTAGTTCTTGGCGACCAGACCATCGGCGGCCACGGTCGTGGCCACCGGACGTGCCCAGTTCGTGTTGTCGAGCGTGGTCCCGTTCGCGGCGAGGAAGGGGTTGCCGGTTTGAGAGCGGTCCGTGAAGCCGCCGTACTTGCCAGCCAAGTAGAACTGATTCTGCTTGAAGGCACTCGCGGCGGTCTGCTGGCCATACTCATTCACATCGATCATGTAGGTCGTGGCACGCATGCCCGGCCGGGCCTTGCCGGAGGCATACCCGGACAACCCGCTGGCGCGGATGTCGTGCGTGTTGGCCCAATAGGCCGCACCTGCCATGTAGTAGCGGTTGTTGTTGCAGCAACCGGGAACCTTGGTGTCCAGGTTGGCATTGCTGCTGTTCACGGTGCTGATATTGCTCGTGGTTCGGGTGACGCCCTTGCCGTCCACATAGGAGATCGACGCGTTGGACTCGAAGCCGCCCACCACCCGGGTCCACTGCACGAAATCAGGTTCGTTGGCGTTGGCATTGGCGGTACGGCTGAAGTCCTCGCTCGACGTCGAACTATTGCCAGGCAGGGACTTATCCGCATGCGTATTGACGTCGCCAATGGTCAGGATGTTGTTCTTGATGCAGGCATAGGTGTCAGTTCCCGTGGTGGACAACCCCGTCACGACCGGGTGCGGGTCGGTCCAGGTCGTGTACACCGGGAAGCCGTCCTTCTGTGCAGTGCTGATGCTGGACACGGCTTGGCTCGTAGGATCCAGGCCCTGGATGTAGCGCAAGGCTTCGTAGTACAACTCCGTCACTGGGTCAAAGGTCTTGTATTCGCCGAAGACCCCGGTGCGACCAAACTGGTTCAGGTAGTTGACCGCACCACTGATGTTCTCTGCGGCACTCTCCGGGTTGGCGGTGAACACCCCGGTGGTTTCGTCCCACTCGCTCTTGGGGTTGGTACCTGCCAGCAGCTTGAAGTCACTGTCAAAGTACTTGGGACCAACGTACTTCATCGGTGCCCGCAAGACGCCGCCATAGCGGGTAAGTGTGTCGTCTTTCAGGTACCCGAAGACAGCCACGCGCATTCTGTCGCTGTAGCGCTGCAGGTTGCCGGTGGGCTTGTAGCTGCCACTAGAATGCAGTGTGCACAGTGAAGGCCGGCTCGTAGCGTCTGCAGAGTCACAGACCTGCACCCGTGAATAGAAGAAGCCTGCAGTGGTAAGCCCCGCCGTTGTTGGGGGAATAGCGCTTGTACTGATGTAGCACGCCTTCGTGGTTCCACTGATTGGATTGCCGAAAACATTATTATTGCAACCGACCGTACCTGCAGCGAATGCCTTGATGTAATACTTGTTGTTGGCGCCATAGGCCACATAGCGCGGTTCAGTAAGCGTACATGTGGCGTCCTGACTCGCGCATGCCGTAGTACTGAAAGTACTCGGAAGTGCGCCATTGATAGATTCGGTGGTCGTCGACAAAACCCAGCTTGCAAGCCCCAGATTGCCATTATTCGCCGGCGTATCGCAATCCCCCTCCCGGGCAGTACCGAAGAAGATCTTGTTCAGGCAATTCGCGATGTACACATCACCCGTATGGCTACCCCTCAGCGTCAAAGGCAGGGCCCCTACCGTCAGCGTGGAACTCAATCTCTTGGACGGGAAGTTCGAGCTGTTGTAGAAGCTTGAGCGCAACACAGCACGCTGCAACACCGTCTTGGTCGCGGTGTCTTCTACTCGGTCCCCTCCGGTCAAGCCATATCGGAGGATATCGATCGCCGACGTGGTGGCCCAGTTCATGAAATTGCCGCTGAACTTGGTACCGTCGCATGCGTGGGTCGTGGTCGTGGCCTCACGGACGAAATGCCCGTTGGTATCGTTGTATGAATAACAGCCATTGGGGTCGTAGTACCCGACATAGGTGGTGGCGAGCGTGTAGTTCGGATCATTGCTCTGATCCGCCCCATTCACATACGCCGCCCCCACCGTCGGAAACTCCACCGACAGCGCCAGCGTCAACGTCGGCTTGGCGCGGAAACCTCTCGCATACAACGGCTCCGACGACAGCGCCACCGTCGGAATGGCCGGGGCCGTGCTTTGCCCCACCACCACCCCCACCACGGCGAGGATGCCGCCGATTGCCAGCAGCCCCCGGGTTGCAGGGCGGCGCAGCGTGCGACTCATCAATCCAAACAACGGATTCATTAGATGTCCTTCTTCCGATACTCGACCTGAACAACGGTCCGGGTGTCGATGCGCGGGCCGAACCCCATGGCGGTAATGCGATACATGAAGGCGTCGGCCTGCTTGCCCGGTGCCCTGTCCAGCACTCGCTCGATGATGTAGCGCGGTGCACGCGCCGGCTTGACCCCAGAACCCGCATCGAACGTGCGACAGGTGAACGAGCCGTACTCTGCGGTGGCCGCCGTCGAGTTGTTGTCCAGGAAATCCACCGTGACCCAGACCGGCTTGGCCGCGCTGTCGTCCACGGGCGCGCACAGGCCACGCTCAGCCGTGCTGTTGCCGCAAGTGCCCGCCGCAATGACGAAATCCTTTGCCAGGAACTTGTCCGTGCGCAACGCAGTGCACGCAGTGGTGGCCACGCCGTCGATTTCGTTTTCCGCATCAATGATCGCCGCTTCGGCGGATTCAAAGGCGATCTGCGTGTCCCTGTCATGCCGCGCCGACATTTCGCCGAGCAAGGCCAACCGGGCGCCCGCAATGCCCGTCACGGTGACCACCAGCAGCACCAGCATCACCACCACCAGCGAGGCGCCCCGCTGACTGGGCAGGTGCTGCATGCGATTCGATTCAGAGTTCATCATCGTCAAACCCCTTGCCCGAGATAGTTGCGCATGTGCACGGTGAAGGTCACCTCCTGGCGCAGCCGCCCATCGGCAGGCGCCACGAACGTGCTGAACGAATCGTCCGCGCCAACGAGCTTGATGCCGAGCGGGTACAAGGTCTGCGTCGCGCGGTCGATGGCCGAACCCACCGGGCCGCGCATGATCATCCCGATCCGCACGGCACGCACGCGCCGCCAGTTGTTCTGGGTGGCCGTGGTACTGCCTGCCACGACCATCTGGTCCGCACGCAGGTAGCGGGTGATCACGGTGGGCTCCGGGGCACTGCTCGCTGTCGCAGCGCCGGGCGTCACGCTGTCCACCCCGTACAGCACCTGAAAGGTTTCGACACCTTCGATCAGCTCTCGGTCCTGCACCGTGCCGCCACTGTCCACATACGTGCAGGTGAGCGTCGGTTCGCCGGACGCGCTGCGCCGCACGTGAAAAGAACTCATGGGCCGATTGGCCGCGACGGTCGTGTCACCCACCGGCAAGCCGGCGCAGTTGATCACGGTGCCTTGCGGGACCGGCCCCGAGGCACTGGCCTTGCTCAGGCCCTGGTAGCGCAGGATCAGCACGTCGCTGCCGTTCACGCAACTGGTGTCGGTGACAGGGGCGCAGCCTGCGGCGGTGCGGCTGCCATTGCTGACCGTCGTGGGGTTGGTGCCCGCAGGCACCAGGGCGTTGTTGAACCCTTCGACGTCAGGCACGCTGCTGGCCGCACTGAAGCCGGTCACGCCCTCGCGCATGGTGGTGTTTTCATTGAAGCTCTCGAACCCGGCCTGCTGCACGATGCGCCGGATCAGCTCGGTGCCGAAGCGGACGTTGTCGCGCAGGGCCGCAGACTGCTCCATGGCATTGCCGCTCTGGCGCGAGAACAGCAACACCCCCAGCGCAGCGAGCGTCACCAGCAGGGCCAGCGCGATGGAGACCATCAGTTCCACCAGGGTCATGCCGCGCTGCGCCACGGGGCCTGGCCGTTGCCCGCCAAGCAGCAGGCCGTCAAGAGTCTTGTCGTTGCGGATGGGTCCCATGATCAAGCCTTTCGAGGAGTCACAGGCAGCACCACGGCCGGCGTGGTGGCCTGATCCAGGGCGTTGGTGCTCGAATCCAGATTGGCCCGCGTCCAGCCGATCTTGACTTGCAGCGTATTGCCGTTGCCGTCGCAACTCCATTCAGGCAGGCCGCTGGCATCGAATGGCGCCGCGTCGTAGCACACCCTGACCACAATGCCAGGCAGCAGCGCTGCCGCGCGCTGCGTCCAGTCATCCACGTCGCGCTTGGCGATGTCCAGCGTGCTGGTGCAGCCCGATGCCGTGAAGCACGTCATCGAGTTCGAGGGCGCCGTGCCCGAGAAGCTCAGCAGGTACGGATTGGTGGCGGTGGTGGTGTTGGCGGCCAGGATGTGATTGGCCCGTATGAGCTCGGCCAACTCCATGGCCAGACGCGTGCCCACCTCCTGTGCCCGCGCCTCCCGGTTGGCACGCAGCGACGTCACCTGCATGCCTGCCGCGCCCAGCACGCCGAGGCTCAGCACGAGCACGGCGACCAGCACTTCGATGAGGGTGAAACCGGCCGCCGGCTTGGGCGATTTCAGCGGGACTCTGGAACAGCGTGGAGTCATGGGGCGCCTCTCTGGTTGACACGGATACTATTCGTGCCATCCGGTTACCCCCATCCCGGCCCCGACCGGCCATCACCCGGCCTGTCCCGCCTGTCTCCCAGGCTGCAACGCTGCCGCAAGCAGCTTGCCGCAGCGTGACGAAGTCAACGGCTGAACCGGCCCCAGCCCCGCTTCAGCCCGCCTGCGCCGGCGTCAACTGCGCCAGCGACGCCAGCAGGTCCCCAAACCGCTCCCCTTGCACCACCACGTGGTCGCGCAAGGCCTGGGAGGCCGCCTCCGGGTCGCCGGCCAGGATGGCCTGGACGACCACGTCGTGCTCGCTGAACGATGTGTTGAGGCGGTTGCGCACCCGCAGCTGCAGCCGCCGGTAGGGCCGCAGGCGGCGATGCAGTTGCTGCGCCTGCTCCTGCAGGAAGGCGTTCTGGCTGCCCGCATAGATAGCCTCGTGGAAGTTCTCGTTGCAATAGAAGTAACGATCTGGATCTGCGGCGGCACGGGCGGCCTCGCAGGCGGCATGGGCCGCCATCAGCGCGGCCCGCTGCGGCTCGTTCATGCGGCGCGCCGCCAGGCGGCCGCACATCGACTCGAGTTCGGCCATCACCTCGAACATCTCGATCAGCCGCGCCGGGCCGATGCTGGTGACCACCGCACCGCGGCGGGGGCGGATCTCGATCAGGCCCTCGGCCGCCAGTTGGATCAACGCCTCCCTTGCCGGGGTTCGCGACACCCCATGGCGCTCTGCCAGCGTGAACTCGTCGATGGCGCTCCCCGGCAGCAATTCACCGGTGGCAATCTGTTCCTCAATGGCTTCGCGAAGCTGCTCTGAAATCTTCATGCCAAAAACTCACGCCTGTCTCATGACCATGGGTATGCGCCTTGCGCTTCGCCAGAATTCGTCTACCATATTAACGTATACGTTGCCGGATCTGGTGCATTCAGTGTCGCGCCAATGGCCAGCACGGGCAATCCTTGACACGACCAGGAGACATCAATGAACCCGCCCCGCCCTTCGCGCCCTTCGTATCGCATCCACATGCTTCGAGTGGCCACCTGTGTGGCCGCGCTGGTGGCTCTGGTTCCCGGAGCGGTCCAGGCGCAGGCCTGGCCCGGCAAACCGGTGACGGTGGTGGTGCCCTTCCCGGCCGGCGGCGGGACCGATGCCTTTGCCCGGCCCTTGTTCGCGCAGCTCACCCGGCAACTGGGCCAGCAGGTGATCGTGGACAACCGGGGCGGCGCCGGTGGCAACGTGGGAGCCACCCTGGCGGCCAAGTCGGCGCCCGACGGCTACACCTGGTTCATGGGCGCGGTGCATCACACCATTGCCCCCTCCATCTACCCCAAGCTCGACTACAACCTGCAGAACGACTTTGTGCCGGTGGCGCTGATCTCCAGCGTGCCCCAGGTGATCGTGGTCAATCCGCAGGTGCCGGCCAAGACGCTGCCGGAGCTGCTGGCCTACATCAAGGCCAATCCCGGCAAGCTCAACTACGGCTCGGCTGGCAACGGCACCTCGCACCACCTGGCCGGTGAGCTGTTCAAGCTGCAGACCAAGACCTTCATCACCCACATCCCCTACCGCGGCGCCGGCCCGGCCCTGCAGGACCTGCTGGCCGGTCAGGTGGAGCTGATGTTCGACGGCCTGGGCTCCTCGGCCACGCACATCCGCAATGGCCGCCTCCGAGCCCTGGCAGTGGCCAGCGAGCGCCGGGCACCGGGCTTCCCGGACATCCCCACCAGCGCAGAAGGCGGCGTGCCCACGTACCAGGTGGCCACTTGGTATGGCCTGTGGGCGCCCAGGAACACGCCCAAGGAAATCGTCGATCGCATGACGGCGGAACTGCAAAAGGCCTATGCCACCCCGGAGATCAAGGACGCCTGGACCAACCTGGGCGCCGAGACCCCCACCCTCACGGGCAAGGCCTTCGGTGATTTCGTGGTGGCCCAGACGCGGCACTGGGGCGAGGTGGTCAAGGCCGCCGGCGTGAAACTGGATTGAGATGATGGCCCCTAGACACCTGCGGTGTCGTCCCCCGAGGGGATCAGTCCTCTTGGGACGGCCCGGCGAGAACTGAGCCCCCATGGACACCCCCACGCGCTGGAACACGCTGGCCCACAATCGCAGCGAGCGGATGCAGCGGGCCGCCCAGCACCTGGGCCCGCGGCTGCACGGCAAGCGCGTGGACGCTGCCGATGCGGTGGAGTTGCTCGCTGCCGTGCTGGAGCCCGGTGACCGCGTCTGCCTGGAGGGCAACAACCAGAAGCAGGCCGACTTTCTGGCCCAGGCGCTGGCACAGGTGGACCCGGCACAGGTGCACGGCCTGCACATGCTGCTGTCGGTGCTGGCCTTGCCGGAGCACCTGGACCTGTTCGAGAACGGCATCGCCTCCAGGCTCGACTTTTCCTTCTCCGGCCCGCAGGGCACGCGGCTGGCCCGGCTGGTGGCGGCCGGGCAGATCCGCATCGGCGCGATCCACACCTACCTGGAGCTGTTCAGCCGCTACTTCGTGGACCTCACGCCGCGGGTGTCGCTGGTGGCCGCGCAGGCGGCCGATGCGCAAGGCAACCTCTACACAGGCCCCAACACCGAAGACACACCGGTGATCGTGGAGGCCACGGCGTTCCGCAGCGGCATCGTGGTGGCCCAGGTCAACGAGGTGATGGACCGGCTGCCGCGGGTGGACATTCCGGCCGACTGGGTGGACTTCGTGATCCCGGCACCGCGGCCCCATCTCATCGAGCCGCTCTTCACGCGCGACCCGGCACAGATCTCCGAGATCCAGGTGCTGATGGCGATGATGGCCATCAAGGGCCTCTACGCTGAGTACGGCGTGCAGCGACTGAACCACGGCATCGGCTTCGACACCGCCGCCATCGAGCTGCTGCTGCCCACCTATGGCGAATCACTGGGCCTGAAGGGCCGCGTGTGCAAGCACTGGGCACTCAACCCGCACCCCACGCTGATCCCGGCCATCGAGGCGGGCTGGGTCGAATCCGTGCATTCGTTCGGCTCGGAGCTGGGCATGGAAAACTACATCCGCGCCCGCTCGGATGTGTTCTTCACCGGTGCCGACGGCAGCCTGCGCAGCAACCGCGCGTTCTGCCAGGCCGCCGGCCACTATGCCTGCGACCTGTTCATCGGCTCCACCTTGCAGATCGACTTGCAAGGCCACAGCTCCACCGCCACGCTCAACCGCATCACCGGCTTCGGCGGCGCGCCCAACATGGGCGCCGATGCCCGCGGCCGCCGCCATGCCACGCCTGCCTGGCTGAAGGCCGGTGCGCAGGCGCAGCAGGGCGGTGCCGCGGGCGCCATGCCACGCGGCCGCAAGCTGGTGGTGCAGATGGTGGAGACCTTCCGCGAGCACATGCAGCCGGCGTTCGTGGAGCGGCTGGACGCCTGGCAGATGGCTGAACAGGCCCGCATCGACCTGCCGCCGGTGATGATCTATGGCGACGATGTGACCCACATCCTCACCGAAGAAGGCCTGGCCAACCTGCTGCTGTGTCGCGGCGACGAAGAGCGCGAACAAGCCATCCGCGGCGTGGCCGGCTACACGCCGGTGGGGCTGGCGCGCGACCGCCGCATGGTCGAGAATCTGCGTGACCGCCGCGTCATCCAGCGCGCCGAAGACCTGGGCGTGGACAAGCGCGACGCCACGCGCAGCCTGCTGGCGGCCCGCTCCATGCGCGACCTGGTGCGCGCGTCGGGTGGCTTGTACGACCCGCCGGCGCGCTTTCGGACCTGGTAGGACGGGCACATGGAAACCCTGCACTTTCAGTTCACGGGCGGCCGCACCCTGGGGAGCTTTGCCCCGGTGCTGGTGGGCGTGGTGGGCTCCGGCAACCTGGAGGTGCTGATCGAGCCCCAACCGGCCAGCGGCCTGTGCAGCGTGGCCATCACCACCTCGGCCACGGGCTTCGGGGCCATCTGGGCAGCAGTGTTACGCGATTTCCACGAGCGCCACGGGCTGGCCGACGTGGCCCTATCGATCCACGACATGGGCGCCACGCCGGCTGTCGTCAGCCTGCGGCTGGACCAGGCCGCGGCCCAACTCAACACGGCGGCAGGAGGCCGTCCATGAACCGCAGCTTCGCCGAGGCCAGCGCACGCGAACGCATCGCCCACCTGCTGGACGCCGGCTCCTTCCGCGAGATCCTGGGCCCGGCCGAACGCGTGATGAGCCCGCACCTGGCCCAGCTCGACACGCCGGCCGCCTTTGACGATGGCGTGGCCATCGGCCGCGGTTTGCTGCAAGGGCAGCCCGTGCTGGTGGCGGCGCAAGAGGGCGGCTTCATGGGCGGCGGGGTCGGCGAGGTGCACGGGGCCAAGCTGGTGGGCTTGTTCAAGCTGGCGCTGTCCGACCGGCCGCAGGCCGTGCTGGTGCTGGCCGAGTCCGGTGGCGTGCGGCTGCACGAGGCCAACGCCGGCCTGATCGGCATCTCGGAGGTCATGCGCGCGCTGCTGGACGTGCGCCATGCCGGCATCCCCGTGCTGATGCTGATTGGCGGGGCCAAGGGCTGCTTCGGCGGCATGGGGCTGGTGGCGCGCTGCGCCGACCACGTGGTCATGAGCGACCTGGCCCGGCTGGCCATGTCCGGGCCCGAGGTCATCGAGTCCTCGCATGGTGTGGAGGAGTTCGATTCCAAGGACCTGGCGCTGGTGTGGCGCACCACCGGCGGCAAGCACCGCTTCCTCACCGGCGACTGCGATGTGCTGGTGGAAGACGACATCGGCGCCTTCCGCGCCGCCGCGGGTGCGGCGCTGGGGCGCACCCGGCCCGTGACGCTGGAGTCGCTGGCCGATGAGCATGCGCTGCTGGCCGGGCGGCTGGCGCATTTTGGTGAGTGCCACGATGCGCGGGAGATCTGGTCGCGCCTGGGGCTGGCCAATGCGGCGCAGGTCACCGAACTCGACACCGCGGCCTTGCGGGCGCTCAAATCCACCCTGGTGCCCTCGCCCTCGCCCGCCTCCGCGGGAGAAACGAACTTGCACACGCCCTCGCCCACTTCCGCGGGTGGGGCAGCAAGCTGGCCACTCCTGCTCGATCGCCTCTTCGCCGGCCAACACTCCGTCCACCACGAGGGCGAACTGCTGCGCGGCACGGCGCAGATCCAGGGCCGCACGCTGGCCATCGTCGGCACCACGGACCATGCCGCCATCGGCGTGGAACTGGCGCTGGCGCAGGCCCGCGTGGTGCTGGACACGGTGCGCAACCACCCGGGCCGGCCGCTGCTGCTGCTGGTGGACACGCAAGGCCAGCGGCTGCGCCACCGCGATGAACTGCTGGGCATCAACCGCTACATGGCGCATCTGGGCTGCTGCATCGAGCTGGCCCGCCGGAGCGGCCACCGCGTCATCGGCCTCGTGTACGACCAGGCGCTCTCGGGCGGCTTCATCACCTCGGGCCTGATTGCCGACGCCTGCTACGCGCTGCCCGAGGCACAGATCCGCGTCATGCGCCTGCCGGCCATGGCGCGCGTGACCAAGATCGATGAAAAGCGCCTGGAGGCCTTGTCCTTGTCGAACCCGGTGTTCGCCCCCGGGGTGCAGAACTACGTGGCCATGGGCGGCGTGCGGGCGCTATGGCATGGGGATCTGCAGGGTGACCTGCAGGCCGAGTTGCTGATGGCCCTGGACCATACACCCATCATCGACGAGCGCGCCCGCGACGGCGCGGCGCGCGGCGGCCGGCAACTCGCCGCGCAGGTCATTGCGCGGGTGGCGGCCGCCTGAGAGGTTGAGCACCAGCCATGCCGGCCATGCCTGCCCGCAACCAATGGATCGAGATCAGCGACGCTGCCTGGCAGGCGCTCGCCGCCGTGGCGCCGGATGCACAAGCCCACGATATCGTGGCGCATTGGCAGGCCCGGCGCCTGCCGCTGGTGGTGTGCACCCAGCCACCAGGCCTGCGCTGCGGCAGGTTGGCCGTGGGGTTGCCCGCACCGCTGCGCTGGTCGCGGCGCCGCCTGGCGCTGGAGGTATCGCGGGACCAGGTGCTGCAGCAAGGAGAGTTCCCGCCACTGGCCGCCGTGCTGCACGATGCGGCCAGCCAGGCATTGCACCACGCACTGGCGGCCGTTGGAGCCGGCGCCCGGGTGTACGGCTCCTACGGCTGGCAGGCCCTCACCGGCGAGTCATACGTGCACGCGGCCTCGGACATTGACCTGCAGATCCAGGTGCCCGGCTTCGAAGCCGCCCGTCAGGCCCTGCCTCTGCTGCAACAGGCCAGGCTGCCCGGCCGCCTGGACGGCGAGTTCGCGTTCCCCGAGGGCAGCGCCATCGCGTGGCGCGAGTTCGGTCACTTGCTGCAAGCGGAGCAGCCCGCACCGCAGGGGCTGGTCAACACGCAGGTGCTGGTCAAAAGCCTGGGCGCACCGCGGCTCATGCCGGCGGCATGGGTGCGGCAGCTCGGACTTGCCGCGGCATGAAGCCAGACCCTCTGCAGCCCACCTGGCAGCTTGGCCGCCGGGCGGTGCGCGCCCTGTACGCGGAACTGGTGCTCGAACCCAAACCCGGGCTGGTGTCGCTGCGCGACCCGGGCAGCCACCACGACATGGACGCCGGCACCTTCATGCGCAGCCTGTTTTCGCTGCGCCACTACTTTGCGGCCATCACCTGCGCCGGGGCCGCGGACGCCCCCTTTGCGGACCTGGAAGCCCTGGGCCGGCACGCCGAAGCGGGCATGCTCGCGGCCACACGTGGCGTCAACACCCATCGCGGTGCCATCTTCGGCCTGGGCCTGCTGTGCGCCAGTGGCGGGCGCCGGTCGGCACAGGGCCGGCCGCTCGATGCCGCCGGGCTGCAGGACACGCTGCAGCACACCTGGGGCGAGGCGCTGCACGAACGCGCCGCGCGCGCGCGGCAGCGCAAGCCCCGTTCACACGGCGAGCAGGCCGCCCGGCACCATGGCCTGCGCAGCGCCGGTGACGAAGCGGCTGACGCCTTCCCCACCTTGTTCCACACCACGCTGCCGGTCTTGCAACAGGCCACGCGGCAGGGCTGGCCGCAACGCAGCGCAAGGGTGCAGACCTTGTTTGCCACCATGGCCGTGCTGGACGACACGAACCTCGTGCACCGCGGCGGCATCGAGGGCTTGCATTTCGCCCGCCGTGCGGCACGCGACTTCCTGGCCGCTGGTGGAGCCGACCGGCCGGACTGGCTGTCGCATGCACGTGCCCTGCACGCGGCCTTCGTGGCCCGCCGGCTCTCGCCGGGGGGCTCGGCGGACTTGCTCGGCAGTGCGTGCTGGATCGCCTCGGTATGCCACCCCGTGGAGCCGGTGCCGATGCAGCTTGCCGCCACCGCGGCCGCGGCCTAAGAGGCTGAGAGTCAATCGACCATGCCCGCTCATCACGCCAAAAGACGCCCGCTCGTCGTTGCAAATGCTCGCCATAGCCCGAGCTATGGCTGTGCTTTGCGCCTAGATCGGACGCCTTTTGACGCGCTGCTCGGGCACGTTCGAAAAACTCTCAGCCTCTGAGCATGCGCTATGCCCTGCTGTTCCCCGGCCAGGGCAGCCAGCATGCCGACATGCTGCCCTGGCTGGACTTGGAGCCGGGTGCGCAGGACGTGCTGCAGGCCCTGGCCCTGCACCTTGGCGCCGACTGGCGCCAATGCCTTCACCAGGCCTCCTGGCGGGAAGCCAACGCGGTGGCTCAGGTGCTGCTCACCGGCGTGTCGCTGGCCACATGGGCGGCCCTGGAGCCCCTGCTGCCCGGCCCACCGGTGGCCGTGGCCGGCTACAGCGTCGGCGAACTGGCGGCATTCTCCTGCGCCGGTGCCTTCGGCAGCGGGCCGGCGCTCGACCTGGCCGTGCTGCGGGCCGGGCTGATGGACCGTGCCGCCGCGGGGCACCGCACCGGCTTGTTGTCTGTCTCCGGCTTGGCCGATGACCGCATAGCGGCCGACTGCGTGGCCCTGCAGCTCGAATGCGCCATCCGCATCGCCCCCGATCACCAGGTCCTGGCCGGGGAGGCAGAGGCGCTGGATGAAGCCCAGCGCCGCTTCGGCCCGCAAGGCGCGGTGTGCAAGCGGCTGCCCATCCAGTTGGCCTCGCATTCCTCATGGATGCATGAGGCTGCGGCCGCGTTTGCACGCCACCTGGACCCCCTGCCCCTGGGCCCCGTCCGCTGCCCCGTGGCGCTGAACGCCACCGGCGCCGCGACACGCCGCGTGGACCTGCTGCGCGCCGCCCTCAGCCGCCAGATCGAAACCACGGTGCAATGGGCCTCATGCATGGACAGCCTGGCCGAGTACGGCCCGGCTTGCGTGCTCGAACTGGGCCCCGGGCAAGCCCTGTCACGCCTGTGGTCAGCCCGGCATCCCGAGATCCCCGTGCGCGCGGCCGAAGATTTTCGCGATGCCGGGGCCATGGCAGCCTGGGTGCGCCGCCAGGGCCGGCAAGACTCGGCGTGAGTGTGGGGCACCCGGCACCGGCGTACCGGCACCGGGTGCCGAGCAGGTACTCAGCCGCCTTGGGGCGACCCCGCCTCCAATCAAAGCAACGCCCCGCCCGACACCTCGATGCGCTGGGCGTTGATCCAGCCGCTCTCTTCTGCCAGCAGCGCTGCAACCACGCCGCCGATGTCGTCCGGCAGACCCACGCGACCCAGCGCGGTGGCGCCGGCGATCTGCGCATTGAGTTGCGCGTCGTCGCGCACGGCACCGCCGCCGAAATCCGTCGCGACAGCGCCTGGCGCAATGGTATTGACCGAGATGCCGCGTGTGCCCAGTTCCTTGGCCAGGTGGCGGGTCAGCACCTCCACGCCGCCCTTCATTGCGGCATAGGCAGCGTAGCCGGGGAAGGTGAAGCGGGTCAGCCCGCTGGACGTGTTGAGGATGCGGCCGCCGTCGTTGATGAGCGGCAGCAGCTTCTGAGTCAGGAAGAACGTGCCCTTCAGGTGGACCTTGGCGAGCAGGTCGAACTGCTCCTCGGTTGTCTCCAAGAAGGGGACATACCCGCCGCCACCTGCGTTGTTGACGAGGTAGTCGAAGCGCTCGCGCTGCCAGGTGCGTGCCAGCGTGGCTTTCACACGGGCCGCGAAGGCAACAAAGCTCGAACTGTCGCCCACGTCGAGCTGCAAGGCCACGGCGCGGCGGCCCAGTGCCTCGATCTCCCGCACGGCCGCCGCGGCCTCGGCCTCGCTGTCCTTGTAGGTGAGAATCACGTCGACGCCGCGTGCCGCGAGCTTCAGCGCGGCACTGCGGCCAAGGCCCCGGCTGGCGCCAGTCACGAGGGCAATGCGGGGAAGGTTCGATTGGGTCATGGTGGAGTCCTGTTTGATAGAACGAGTGGCGATGACCGGACTTTAAGAACCTGTGCCGGGACGATAAAGTCCCGGCACAGGCCCACACTGTTCCTGCCCTGAGAACAATCCGGCAAGGGAACTGACAACACCATGCAATGCCACTCAGGCATTGGCTACATCACGCCTTGCAGCATCCACCACGGCCATGCTCAAGCCATGCTCGTCACATGCCAACCGGCACCGACCGGCATGGCCAGCCCATGACCCGAGACGGGATCGCGTACGTACTGGCCAAGCACGCCGCCGCTGCGGCCGACACAAACCAGACGCTACGGCGCAAGCACATCACGCCTCACGTACTGCGGCACAGTTGCGCCGTGGCCCGGCTGCAGTCCGGAACCGATGTCACCGTGATCAGGGACTACCTGGGACACGCCAGCGTGGCGACCATTACCGCTCCTGCATGTGCGGCCGGGTCACCTGAATCATCCAGTTAAGCACCGCTTCTACCCGCGGAGCTATGTGCCTGCGGTGAGGAAGGAGTAAGGAAACCTGCCGCGGTGGCGGCCTGAATTCCGGTAGCACCTCAATCAACTCACCATTGTTGATCAAGCGCTGGCATGTCGGGCCGGACATCTGCATGATTCCCAGCCCCTTGAGGCAGGCCGCCTGCATGAAAGAGCCACTATTGACAACGAATGCGCTCCGCATTGGAACCGCCCTGACAACACCATCGCGCACGTACCTCAAAACTGCATCTTCGTTGCGCAGGTTCTTTGCAAAGTGAATAAGGCGATGGTGCGCAAGATCATCAAGCGAAAGCGGCACACCGTACTGCCTTAGATATGCCGGGCTGGCCAGATTGCACATCTTCATCATTCCAATCGTTCGCGCCACCAAGTCTGAATCCGGCAATGAGCCTATCCTGATCAAACAATCAATACCCTCCCGCACCATGTCCACCCAGCGATCATTTATACTGATTCCGAGATCGAGCTGCGGATGAGCAGACAGAAATTCCGGCAACCTTGGTAATACTAATTCGTGTGCGAACAAGCCAGGCATGTCGATGCGCACACTGCCGCGCAAATCCCCTGTCATGGGTCGGAACATTCCCTGCAGCTGGTCGGATTCCAGCAGCAGTTCCTTGCACCGATCGAGGAATATTTCGCCGTCGGGGGTGAGCCGAACACTGCGCGTCGTGCGCTGTAGCAATCGACTACCTACTTCCGTTTCCAGCGACTGGACGACGGCCGATACCTTGCCTTTGGCCATGTTGAGATGTTCAGCCGCCTTGGTGAAACTCGCCAGTTCGGCAACGCGGCAAAAAATCCTCAAATCAATCAGATCCATCGGCAATTGTTCCTCCTGTGAAAACAGCAAGTTCATTTCCGATCACTCTATTCGCTGTTTTGAGAGCTGTAAAGCCCTCATACTCAATCAACGTGAAGAGAACTTGTGAATATGACTGCAAAACCGTTAGCGCCGCCAGCACATTTGCCGATTGTGCCCGCACCGTGAAGACTGCGTTGCAAAACACCTGGCAGCGCGACCGTTTTCACTACCTTGCCGCCGTCCGGAATCGAGGTATTAACGCGTTTTATGGCCAAGGAACTGAGTTCCGCAGCATCAGCGTCAGTGTGATTGCACCGGGTGCGACCGAAACGGACTTTGGCAGCGGTGCGCTGCGGATAACACCGAGCTCAACGCGCAATGGGCTGGCATGACCGCACTGGGCCGCAATGGGCGTCCGGATGACATGGGGGGTGTGGGCTGCGCTGCTTTCTGAAGGCATTGATAAGGCCGCATCAGCCGGATCCCTTCGACAGGGCGCTAGATGCTGCGCATCAAGCACTTGTCGTGGCTCCGCGCATCTCCTACCCCCGGCTCCTGGAGGCCGTGACCGGCCGGCCGCTCACGGCACCGCAAAGGTGACGCGCTGATTGCCCGGCCCTAGCGCCTGGGGCAGCCCGGCGCTCTCTTCGACGCGCCCAATTCGCGTGTAGCTGAAGCTGGAACGGAACGTCTCGTAGAACACCACCAGCGTGTCATGGCCGTACAGGAGCACATCGCCGGTCCGGATGGTGTCCAGCTGCGCGGGGTTGGTGGGCAGTCGGCGGGGCAGATGGGCGTGCTTTTCGTTGCCGTTCAGCTCGGCCATGTCGAGTGTCGCGGGCAGCAATTGCACGAACGCGCGTGCGGTGGGATTGTCTTCCAGGGTCACGGCAAAGCGCCGCGTGCCGATGGTCATCCACATGTGGGGCCGCTCCTGCGATGCGGGGGTTGGGCTGACGGGGCGCGTACCGCCCCCTGCACGCCGGTCGTCGGCCCCGCCGGCGGAGAACGTCAGTGCCACGCCCAGCACGGCGGCGCCCAACCGGGCGTAGTCGGTTGGTGGAAGAAGTCCCCTGCATGTTGGTTTTCGCGCGGTGTCTGGCGACCGGTGCTCGACGGGCTGTTTCCCGACAGCGCGGATGGGCTTGCCGGGTACCCTCATCTGGCGGCGCCTGCGAGGTGTGTCTCAATGACTGCCAGGGCACGCTTGGCCGCATCGGCCTGACCCACTTTGACCAGCACGTCGGCCACTTGGCGCAGTTGTGAGGCAGTCAAGCCTGCGTTCATGCTGATGCGGATATGGGATAGCAACTGGGATTCCACGCCCGGCATCGCGGCCAATGCGCCCACCGTGGCCAGTTCGCGGCTTTGCCAATCGAGGTTGTCACGGGCGAAGATGTCGCCGAACAGGTGCCTCTTCAGGAAGTCGTCGATCGCGGGGGCGAATTCGAACAACGGGCCCTTCACCGGCTCACCCAGGAGCTTCGTCTGGTTGGCTGTCCCCCGCGCCAGCAGTTCGCTACCGGTGGGAACGGGGGACGGCTCGTGCCCAGCTGGATCGTGGATGCCGCGTCGCTTGCGCGCGTCCAGCACCTTCATGAGTTGGCTCAGTGCGTTCAGGCTGCGGGGGAAGCCGGTGTACGCGTAGAGCTGTACCAGGATCTCCTTCGCATCGCCCACCGTGAGCCCTGCGTCGAGGCCCAGATTCAGAGCCGCGTCGAGTTTCAGCATGTCGCCCAGGGCCATCGCAGCAGCAATGGGCGCGATGCCCTGCTGCTTCCTGGAAAGCGTCGCCGGCTCAGAAGCCATGGTCGTGTTCTCCTTTCCAGCATCAGCCGAAGCGGCCGGATCGCACAGGCCAAGGGCCATCGTCGCGATCACGGCCAAGGCGATGGGGCTCATCTGTTTAGCGTGCGTTGTATGGCTCATCGCTCACCTTCCCCAGTCTGCCTCAAGCGCCGGCAGCCGCCGCACGCGGCCCCAGGTGCTGGCTGAAGAACGCCGTGAGCTTGGCCCAGGGAATCAGGTTCACGCGGTCGTACAGATCGACGTGGCCCGCACCGGGAACCCAGTGCAGTTCCTTGGGCTCGGCGGCGCGCTTGTAGGCGTCTTCGCTGAACTCGCGCGAGTGCGCTTCGGTGCCCGTGATGAACAGCATCGGACGCGGGGAGATCGTCTCGATGTCGTTGAACGGGTAGAAGTTCATGAACCGGGTGTTGCTGCTCAGCGTGGGGTGCGTGGTCAGCAGCGGCGATTGACCCGGTGGCGTGTACTCGCCTCTGGGGGTGCGGTAGAAGTCGTAGAACTCGCGTTCAATGGGGTGGGATTTCTCGGTGATCTCGTGGACCGTGCCGCCTGTGTATTTGGTTTCGCCGCCGGCAAACTCTGCGTAGCGCTGCTGTGCCGCCGCGGCGATGAGGGCCTTGCGTTGCGCCAGCGTCTGCGACTTGTTGAGCGCCTGGCGGGTGACGGTGCCCATGTCGTACATGCTGACCGTGGCAATGGCCTTCATGCGCGGGTCGATCTTGGCCGCGCTGACGACAAAGCTGCCGCTGCCGCAAACGCCGATCACGCCGATGCGTTCGCGGTTGACGAAGCGCTGCGACCCCAGGTAATCAACGGCGGCGCTGAAGGCTTCGGCATAGAGGTCGGGCGATACCAGGTTGCGCGGGCGGCCTTCGCTCTCGCCCCAGAAGGGCAGGTCGACCGACAGCGCCACGAACCCCTGCTCGGCCATCTTCGTGGCATAGAGGTTGGCGCTCTGCTCCTTCACCGCACCCATCGGGTGCCCGACGATGAGGGCCGCGTGGGTGGTGTTGCGGTCCAGGTTGTTCGGCACGAACAGGCTGCCCGCCACGTCCATTTCGTACTGATTCTTGAAGCGGATCTTGCGCATCGTCACCGCGGGGCTTTGATAGAAGTTGTCCGCATCCTCGGGCAGGCGGCTGGCTGTGGACGGCGGCGTCGACCGGGCAGGCGATGCCGGCCGCGTCTGGGCCCCCGCCTCGCCGCCCGCAGCCATCAGGCTGCCCAGGGCAGCCAAGCCGGTGCTGGCGCGCTTGATGAAGCTGCGGCGCCGCGATGGGTGCTCAGCCTCGTCGGGGGCAAGGGCCTGCGGCAAGTTCAGCGAGGTACTCATGATCGGTGCTCCTGGATGGATGTACTTCAAGGGGATGACACCGAGTTTGGCAAGACATCGTCCCATTGACTAGTTGATGAATTCTTATACTGCCTATTAGAATTTCTAACCAATCGACAAGGTGACAAGGCGACAAGGCGGCCATGGCACGACGCAACTTCAACGACCTGCTGGCCTTCGTGACCGTAGCGCGCGAAGGCAGCTTTACCCGCGCCGGCGCCGCGCTGGGGGTCACGCAATCGGCGCTGAGCCAGGCCATCCGCGGGCTGGAGGAGCGGCTGCAGATTCGCCTCCTCACGCGCACCACGCGCAGTGTGGCGCCCACGGCGGCCGGCGAGCGACTGGCGCAGGCCATAGGCCACCGCTTCGACGAGATCGAAGCCGAGCTCGACGCGCTGACCGAACTGCGCGACAAGCCGGCGGGCACCGTGCGCATCACCTGCGGCGACAACGTGCTGCGCACGGTATTGCTGCCCAAGCTCACGCCGCTGCTGCGCGAGTATCCGGACATTGCGCTCGAGTTCGACATGAGCTACGGATTTCGCGACATCGTGGCCGACCGCTTCGATGCCGGCGTGCGCCTTGGCAACACCATCGACAAGGACATGATCGCGGTGCCGATCGGGCCGCCATTGCGCATGGCGGTGGTGGCCTCGCCGGCCTACTTCGAGGCCCATCCAAGGCCGAAGACACCGCGGGACCTGACCGCACACCGCTGCATCAACCAGCGCATGCCCAGTTCGGGTGGCCTGTATGTGTGGGACTTCACCCGCCGCGGCAAGCAAGTGAACGTGCGGGTCGATGGCCCGCTGATCTTCAACACCTCGCTGCCGCAGATCGACGCGGCGCTGGCCGGGCTGGGCGTGGTCTTGCTGCCCGAGGATGAACTGGCCCGGCCTCTGTCCGATGGAAGCCTGGTGCGCGTGCTGGAGGACTGGTGCCCGCCGTTTGCGGGCTATCACCTGTACTACCCCAGTCGCCGGCAGCCCTCACCGGCGTTCAGTCTGGTGGTCAAGGCGCTGCGTGTGGATGCAGCCGGCCCGTTGTAGGACACCCCGCAACGCATCCATCGCGCGAACGTCCGCGGGTAGACTGCATCGCACACAGCCAGATGATGAAAGAAGCTCGCATGAAGCCACACAAGCTGGGCCCACGCGCCGTACTGGTCCTCGCTCTTGCGGGCTGCCAGTTCTGCTGGGCCGGATCTCCGTCACCGACCGAAAGCCTGGGCCTGCCGCCCGGCATCACGCTGCCGCCCACCACCGACGTGGTGCCCCCGCCACCCGCCTGGGACGGTGTGGCCTTCAAGCACGGGGTGGTCTCGGTGTCGCACCCGCTGGCCGCGCAAGCGGGTGCCGACGTGCTGGCCCGCGGCGGCAACGCCATCGATGCCGCCGCGGCCATCCAGTTCATGCTGAACGTCGTCGAACCGCAGTTCTCCGGCATCGGCGGTGGTGGCTTCTACATGGTCCATCTTGCCCGGCAGAACAAGACCTTCGCCATCGATGCACGCGAAAAAGCCCCCGCCGCTGCCACGCCCACGCAATTCGTGCTGACAGACGTGCCCGCCGCCCAGCGCTTTGTCATCGCCTCCACCAGCGGCCTGGCGGTGGGAGTGCCGGGCACGCTGGCGGCCGTGGACACCGCGCTGCGGCACTGGGGCACCACACGGCTGGCCGACGCGCTGGCCCCGGCCATCCGCGTGGCCGAACAAGGCTTCAGGATCAACCGGTTCCTGGCCGCCAACATCGCGGCCGACGGCGGCCGCACGTCGCTGCAGCAGGAAACGGCCGCGGTATTCCGCCCCAACGGCACGCCGCTCCAGCAGGGCGACCTGCTGGTACAGCCCGACCTGGCCCGCACCTTGCGCCTCATTGCCCGGCATGGCACATCGGCCTTCTACCGCGGCGAGATCGCCCAGGCCATCGTGGCCGCGCAGCAGCGCAGCCGCACCCCCGTGGCGGCCGAAGGCGTGGGCCGCATGACGGCCGCCGACCTGGCCAGCTACCGCGTGGCCATCCGTGAACCGGTGAGCGTCAATTACCGCGACTGGACCGTCACCGCCATGTCGCCGCCCTCCTCCGGCGGCCTGACCGTGGGGCAGATGCTCAAGCTGCTGGAGCGCTTTCCCATCGGCGATGGGCCCCGCGGCTACGGCTTCGGCAGCCCCGCCACTTTGCACCTGATGACCGAGGCCATGCGCCTGGGCTTTGCCGACCGCGCGGTGTGGATGGGTGACGAGGACTTTGTGCCCGTGCCCAAGCGCGGCCTGCTGAACCCCGACTACGTGGCCGGCCGCTCGGCCCTGATCAACCCGGGCTCGCGCATGGCCACGCCCGCGGCCGGCAACCCTTTGCCCTATGACAGCAGCTACCCGGGCGACAAGACGGTGCGCCTGCCGGTGATCGAGGCCGAGGAAGACAAGCCCTCGCACACGACCCATTTCACAGTCGTCGACAAATGGGGCAACGTGGTCAGCACCACCACCACGATCGAGGCCACCTGGGGCACCGGCATCATGGTGCCGGGCTACGGCTTCCTGCTCAACAACGAGCTGACCGACTTCAACTTCGACCCCACGCGCGATGCCGGCACTGGCAACCCCGGCGCCAACGACGTGGCACCGGGCAAGCGGCCGCGCAGTTCCATGGCGCCGACGCTGGTGTTTCATGGTCGCAAACCGGTGGCGGCCTACGGCTCGCCGGGCGGGGCCACCATCATCAACTCGGTCTTCAACGTCACGCTCAACCTCATCGACCACGGCATGTCCATCCAGCAGGCCATCGATGCACCGCGCCTGTCGGTCACCAGCCCGGCCGGCACCATCGCCTGCGAAGGCGTGGAGGCCTTCATGCAACCCAAGTTCAGCGTGGCCACGCAGGACAGCCTGCGCGCGCTGGGCCACCTGGGGCTGGGTGCCGCCGGCAGCAACGCCTGCACAGCCGCCATTGGCTCGGTGCAGGGCGTGGTGGTGGACCTGCGCACCGGCCGCCGCTACGGCGGGGCCGATCTGCGCCGCGAAGGCACGGTCATCGGCGCGGGGCGCGTGCGCACGCACGGGCCGCATGAGCCTGCCGGGCAAGACGATGAGGCGGTGGCCGAGCCGGCCAGCCTGACATTGCCTTGAGTTCACGACGCTGCGGTTGCTTTGCACCGGCACCCCGCGCGTGTCGCGGGCCAGCAGGAAAGACATCCTGCAAGAAGAACATCCGCTCGGGCAAGCGCCCCAGCCACTGGGAGCACCTATGAGCCAAGAGATTGCCGCCAGCCCTTTGCCGCAGCAGTTTTCCCGCTACCAGAAGTCCGTGGTCGGGATGCTGGCGTTCCTGCAGTTCGCCGTCATCCTCGATTTCATGCTGATGTCGCCGCTGGGCGCCATGATCATGCCCGCGCTGGCCATCAGTCCCAAGCAGTTTGGCCTGGCCGTCTCCGCGTATGCGTTCAGCGCCGGCACGGCCGGCTTGCTGACAGCAGGCTTTGCCGACCGGTTCGACCGCAAGAAGCTCCTGCTCTTCTTCTACACCGGCTTCATTGTCGGCACGCTGTGGTGCGGGCTGGCACAGAGCTTTGAGAGCCTGCTGGCCGCACGCATCGTCACGGGGCTGTTCGGCGGCGTCATCGGCTCGGTGGTGTTTGCCATCTCCACCGACTTGTTCCCGCCGCAGATGCGCGGCCGCGTGATGGGCTTCATCCAGACGGCCTTCGCCGCCAGCCAGGTGCTGGGCCTGCCCTTTGGCCTGTACCTGTCGAACCACTGGGACTGGCATGCCCCTTTCCTGGCGATGGCCGCCATCGGCTTGGTGGGCGGCTTGGCCGTGGCCTGGCGCATGCAGCCGGTGGCCGAGCACCTGAAAGTGCCGCACGAACACAACCCCTGGAACCACCTGCTCCAGACAGTGACCGAGCCGCGCTACTGGATCGCCTTTGCCTTGACGGCGCTGCTCACCACGGGCGGGTTCATGCTGATGCCATTCAGCAGCGCCTACACCGTGAACAACCTCGGCATCGACCTGCACAGCCTGCCCACGGTCTACCTGGTCACGGGGCTGTGCACCATCGTCTTCGGGCCCTTGATCGGCAAGGCCGCCGACAGGATCGGCAAGTTCCGCGTGTTCACGGTGGGCACCTCGATCACCATCGTCACGGTGCTGATCTACACCCACCTCGGCCCCGTCTCGCTGCCGGTGCTCATCGCCGTGAATGCCGTGATGTTCGTCGGCATCTTCTCGCGCATGATCCCGTACCAGGCGCTGGCAGCCTCGGTGCCGGTGGCCACGCAACGTGGCTCCTTCAACGCCATCAGCGCCTCCCTGCAGCAGCTGTCCGGCGGCCTGGCCTCCGTCATCGCAGGCCATATCGTCATGCAGGGCGCCGACGGCAGGCTGGAGCATTTCGAGGTGGTCGGCTATGTCGTCGTCGCCACGTCGATCGCATCGGTGCTGCTGCTCAGGCGATTGGTGCGCAATCTTGCAACCCCCGCGGCGCCCTGAGGCTCACAGCTCCGACAAGGGCTTCATCCCATTGCCGAAGAAACTGTCGGTCAGCGTGGCCAGCACCGTGCGGGTGCCGGTCGAGATGGTGGCCGTCACACGCACGCCCGGCTTCAGCGGGTAGGCATGCCCGCCGCGCTGAAACGCAAACTGCTCCGGCTTGATGCGCACCACGTAGAAGCCGCTGCCGGTCTTCTCGTCCACCGCGGCGTCGGGGCTGATCTGCTCCACCTGGGCTTCGATGGTGGAGAAACCGCCCGAGCCGCCCGCCAGGTTCAGCCGGGCCGGCGCGCCCTGGCGCACGAAGCCCACGTCGGCGATGGGCAGCCGCACCTCGGCCAGCAGCGTCTCGTCCTCGGGCACGAGCGTGGCGATCACGCCGCCCGGGGCGATGACCGCGCCGCTGTTCTTGATCAGCAGCGACATCACGATGCCCGCCACCGGCGCCCGCACCGCCATGCGGTCGACCGAATCGCTGGGCTTGCGCAGGCGCTCTTTCAAGGCCGCCAGCTCGGTGCTGGCCTCCAGCAGCTCGCGGCGCAGCGACACGTCTTCTTCGGTGCGGAAGGCGGCCAGCGAGGCCATCGCCTCTTCGCGCGCCGTGAGCAGGCGCTGCTGCGTGGCCACCGTGGTGTCGCGGTCGGCGTCGATGGCGGCCTGCTCCTTGCGCAATTGCAGGTGCTCGTACTCGTTGGTGAGCTTCTGGCGCAGCATCTGCTCGCTGATGGCCACCTGCTCGGCGATGAGCCGGCTGCGCGACTGCAGGCCCACCATGCGCTCGCGGGCCTCTTCGATCTCGGAACTGCGCTGGGCGATCTTGGATTCGTGCGTGCGCACCACGGCGTTGTAGCGCTCACGGTAGGCCGTGAAGGCCGAACGCGCGTCGGCGGCCACCGAAGGCTGCGACTTCTCCAGTTCGGCCGGCAGCGCCAGGCTGCCTTTGCGCGCCAGGATGGCGTTCAAGCGCAGCGCCTTGCCTTGCAGGCTGCCGGCGCGTGAGCGCAGCTCGCCCAGGTCGGCCGTGGAGCCCATACCTTCCAGCTCGGCGATGACCTCGCCTTGCCGCACGCGCTGGCCTTCGGTCACCTTGATGGCACGCACGATGCCGCCTTCCAGGTGCTGCACACGCTTCATCTGGCCGGCCGGGATGATCTGGCCGTCGGCGTGGCTCGCCACGTCCAGCTCGAACATCGCCGCCCAGCACAGGAAGGTAGCCACACAGCCCACTTCCAGCCACAACAGCGGGCTGCGGATGCGGAAACCGAATCGGGGTTGTTCAGCAGAGTCCATGGTCGTCATGCCGTGAGGGTGAGGGGGAGCGCCGCGGGCGCGGCAGGTTGCGCGTCGGCGGCGCCGCGCTCGGCCACGCGGCCGAGTGCCGGCGTGGGCTTGCGCGACATGTCCAGCACCAGGTCGGCCGCGCGCAGGATGAAGGCTTCGTTGGAGGCAATCACCAGCGTGCGGCCGTCCTTGACCAGGCGGCTGAGCAGGCGCGCCACGGCGGCCTGGCCGGCGCTGTCGAGCCCCTCGGTGGGTTCGTCGAAGAACACGATGCGCGGGTCGCCCAGCAGCGCGCGCACCAGCACCAGCCGGCGGCGCTGGCCCATCGCCAGGCCCGTCTCGTGGCTGGTGATCTGGCGGTCCAGGCCCTCGGGATCGGAGGCGAGGAAGTTCTCCAGGCCCACCTCCTTCATCAGCGCCAGCAGCGCGCCTTCATCGACCTCGCGGTCCAGGCACAGGTTCTCGCGCAGCGAGCCGTCAAAGAACACCGGCTCCTGCGGCGCATAGCCGGTGTGGCGGTGCCACCAGGCAGGGGCCAGCTGGCGCAGCTCGATGCCATCGGCACGCACCATGCCGCGGTCAGGCAGCAACACGCCACTCATCAGCTTGACCAAGGTGGACTTGCCGGCGCCGTTGGGGCCGGTGATCACCAGCACCTGGCCGGGGGAAAGGTCGAAACCCAGACGCTCGAACACCGGCACCGGCTGGCCGCGGTAGGCGTGCGCCAGGTCGGCCACTTCCAGCCGGCCCGTGAAGCTGGCCGGCTGTGCCGAGCCGCCCGCTGCCGGGGCCAGGGCCTGCACCTCGGCCAGGGCCGCTTCGGCGCGGCCGGCGCGCACCAGTGGGTCCACCAGGTAGGCGGCGCGGCTGCAGATGGAAAACGCCCGGCCGGCCAGGATGCTGGCGCCGATCAGCGCGCCGGTGGTGAGGCCGCCGCTGACGGCCGCCGCCGCGCCCACTGCGTACACCGCCACCGTGAGCACCTGCCCCACGGTCTGGATGGTGTGCTGCGCATGGTTCTGCTGGAACATGCCGTCGCGCCGCGAGCCCAGGCTTTGCGATTGCACCGCCTGCCAGCGCCGCGCCAGGGGCGCCAGCATCGGCAGGCCGCGCAGGGTTTCGCCGGCGGTGAGAAGGAACTGGCCCATCTGCTGGGCCCGGGAGGCCGCCTTGGCATGCTCCTCGGCCGGCTTGCGCGCCTGGCGTTCGCCCAGCACGCCCAGCAGCAGCGTCACCGCGCAGGCCACGGCCGCCAGGAGGCCCAGCGGTGCGTACAGCAGGCCCATGGCCACCACGTACAGCAGCAGGAACGGGGCGTCCAGCAGCGCGGCCATGTTGGCATGCGAATGCAGTTGCTGTAGCGCGCTAGGGGCACTGAGGGCTTCGCGCCGCACCGGCAACGGCACGGCACCCAGCGCCGCGCAGGAGGGGCGCGCGAAGGCGTCGAACAGGCGCTGGCTGGTGCCATCGTCGCCGCTGCGGGTCAACGCATCCAGCACCTTCTGGCGCTCGTTGCGCAGCAGCACCTCAAAGACGATGGCCAGCAGCACGCCCAGCGTCAGCGTGGCCAGCGTGGCGGTGATGCCCACGCTCACGTAGCGGTTCAGCACGTTGGTGCTGTAGAGCGCCGAGCCCAGGCCCAGCACGTGGATGGCCATGCTGGCGGCCATGAGCTCGCTCATCCTTCCGGAACGGGTGACCGTCCGGGTCATCTGCATCAACATGCCTGTTCCTTTTCGCGGGAGGAAATCACGCGGCGGCGCACGCTGCGTCCGCCGTGGCGGTGATCGGCCTCATGACCCAAAGCATGAACTTGGCGGGGCGGGTTCCCCCGGGGAAAAGAGGCCGGTTGGAAGGCTTTTTCAGAGCCACGCACGGTACGCGGCACCCGCGACACGACGCGACGCCATCAAACCAGCCTTTGTCTCGGCCGCCGCACCCCCTGCCCAGATTCGTGGTTGACCGCGTGGTCTCCTTGCGTGGCAACATCCCGGACGATGAATCAGCTTTTCACTGCGCCAGACTCCCGTTCCAGCCCGGTTCGGCAACGGTGAGCGTCGTCCCTTGCCGCATTGCCCCGCCCTGTACGAACAACCCAGCCTGCCGGGGCTGGAACCCACGGGAGCCTGGTTCAGGCCGGAGGACAGCAGCCACCTTCCGGGCACGCTGCTGGAGTATTCGCTGCTGCTGGTGGTCTTCCCGGATCTCGACGATGCCCCGCACATTGCGCCTGCCGTCAGCGAGCTATGCAGCCGGCATGGCTTGCGCAGCGGGCGCCTTCAGGCCGGCCGGCTACATGTCACGCTGCACCGGCTCCTGAATTTCGTGGACGAGATCCCTCAGGAGCGCATGGATGCCTGCATCGCCGCGGCAGGCAGCGTGGTCTGCCGGCCGCTACCGCTGCGCTTCGACCGGCTGCTCAGCTTCCCTCGGAAGGTCGATGCCAAGCATCCCTTCGTACTGCGCTGCGATGCGCGCAGCGACGCCGGCCTCGCCCTGCTGCGGCAATCGCTGGCCAAGGCGCTGCGAGGCTGTGGACTGCGCCCCCTCGCGTCCAGCACACCGCACATGACGATGGCTTATGACCGGCTGGTCGTGCCGGAACATCCCATCGAGCCCATTCTCTGGACGGCCAAGCGGTTCAGCCTCATCGTGAGCCACGTTGGGCGCGGGTATCACCAGCGCATCGGCGCATGGGCCCTGACCGGTCGCGCCTGAGCCTGTGGCGGCGGCCGGCCCCGCCACCCTTGTGGCAGGGCCTGCCGCCGTTTCAGCCAGGCACCCGGTTCAATGCAACACATCCAGCGGCAGATGCACCTGCTGGTCCACCGCCGGGTCAAAGTGCGGCGGCAGCGCGTCGTCGTTCAGGATCACCCCCACCACGCTGTCGATCTGGTGCGCCTGCGCCGTGAGCGCATGGCCGTCCAGGCCGGTCACCGCCACCTGCACGGCAAAACGCTCGTCGCCTTCCGGCGTGGCATCGTGCCCCGCCTCCAGCGTGAAGCGCGCCGTGCTCTCACCCGCTGCAAAGCTCAGGCTGCCGGTGATGGGCGTGCCAGCGTTCGTGGCGTAAGGCTGTCCGGTGGCCGGGTCGATGAAGTCGTTGGCACTCGTACCCCACTGGCCCTGGGCCAAGCTGGGGTTGCCCAGCGTCCACTGCACCGTCATCGCCTCATCGGTGGGGCCGGTGCGCAGCACGTCGAACACGAAGCGCGCGCCGTCCTCCGACTGGCTGCTGCCGGCCGACACCAGCTCGATGCCGAAGTCGTCGTCCAGCACGCGGCCGGCCACCGTGGCGCCGCTTTGCGCGATCTCCACGCCTCCGCCACCGCCCACGCCGGCGGCATCCAGGTGCAGCACGAAACGCTCGGTGCCCTCCACCGCCGTGTCGCCGTTCAGCGTGACGCCGATGTAGTAGCGGCCACTGGCGTTGTCCAGCGTCAGCGCGGCGTTGCTGCCGGTGCCGTTGGTCACGTCGCTGCCGCTCAGGTCGCCGCTCAGGTGGTAGTCCACCCGCACGTCGGCCATCGTCGCGGCATTGGCGGAACGGGCGATCTGGTCCACGTAGAAGCGCATCGTGGTGGTCCCCGTGTCGCCTTCCAGCTGGGTATGCGCCTCGGCCTGCGACAAGCCGATGAGCAGGTCGTCGTCCAGCACCGTGATGGTGGTCGACGGCGTGGTGGCCGTGCCGCCGCCCACCACCGTGTTGCCCGAGTAGGCGATCACGGAATCGATCACCACCTTGAACTGCTCATCGGGGCCGTAGGTGTTGTCGCCCGCGATGGTGACGCCCGGCGTGGCGCTGCCGGAGCCGTTGGTCAAGGTGATGCTGGTCTGGCCTGAGGGCAGCACGTTGCCGGCGAAGTCCGCCGCGCTGGCCGGGTTCAGCCCCGTGCCCTCTACGTGCCAGCTCACCAGCACGCTGCTGGCCGAGGCCAGGCCCTGCGCCGAGAGCGTGAAGTACGCGCCGGGGTACTGGTTGGCGTGGTACTCCCGCACGGTGGCGCTGTTGGCCGCGATGGTGACCTGCACGTCGTCGTTCTTCAACGTGCCGGCCACCTCGGAGGCGCCGATGATGGCAACCCCCGCCGACGGCTGGCTCAGCGCGATGCGGAAACCTTCGTTTGGCTCATAGACCTCGTCGCCGCTGGTCACCACGGTCACCGTCTTCGTGGCCTCGCCGGCCGCAAAGCTGACCAGCCCGCCGGGGAAGGCGCCGCCGAAGTCGGCCTCGTCGACGCTGGCGCCGGAGGCGGCGGCCAACAGGTTCCACGTCACGGTGGCGGTCTGCGACAGGTCACCGGTGCGCTGCACCTGGAACGTGAAGGCACGGTCGTCGCCTTCGTTGCCTTCGAACACCTGGGTCGTGGCCATCAGCAACTGCACGGCCGGATCATCGTTCAGCACGGTGTGCGTGGCACTGGCGTTACCCAGGCTGGTGCCGCTGCTGGGCGATGACAGCGTGAGCGTCAGGCCTTCGTCGAACTCGCCCACCGCGTCGCCGCGCAGCACCACGGTGATCAACTGATCCGCCATGCTGCCGTCCGCCACAGTGAGGGTGCCGGTCATCGCGCCGGCGGACTGCACCACGCCGTCGATCTCGATGCGCTCGATGTCGGACGCATTGATGGCGTGGTCACCGCTGCCGGCCAGCGTCCACGTGGCCGAGGCCGCGCCGATGGACGAGCCTTCGCGGGTGACCTTGAACTGCAAGCTGGTCCCCGTGCCGTTGCCCTCGTTCACGGTGGCAGTGGACAGTGCCACCAGCGCCAAGCGCTCGTCGTCGTCCACCACCGACACGTTGGCGGTGGGCGTCACCAGGTTGCTGGTGCTGTCGCCGTCTGCGCGGGTGAGCGTCATGCGCAGTTGCGCGGCAGCTTCCAGGGTGGCGTCACCCACCAGCGCCACGGTCACGGTCTTGCTGGCCTCGCCGATGGCGAAGTTCAGCGTGGTGCCGCTGTTGGCGCTGGATCCGGCGGCCTGGCCATCGACCAGCAGGTCGGCCAGTTGCACCGCCGAGGCGTCGCCGCTGGGGTTCGACAAGGCCCAGACGATGGCGCCGGTGGCGTCGGTGAGGGCGCGTGTGATCGTGAAGGTCACGCTGTTGCCGGCCTGGTTCTCGGTGATCTGCGCGGTGCCGGCGCTGACGAACCAGCCCTGGTCGTCGTTCAGGATCTGGCTGGACGCGCTGTTGGTGCTCGGCGACTTGAGCGAGCTGCCCACGCCGGGGTTGGCCAGCGTGACGGTGAAGCCCTCGTCGGCTTCCCAAGCCGTGTCGCCGGCCAGCGCGATGGTGATGTCCTTGGTCGACTCGCCGTTCGCGAAGCTCACCGTGCCGCTGAGCGCACCGGCGAAGTCATTGCCCTGGCCGCTGGTGCTGGCCGGGTTGGCGCCGCTGCCGGCCAGTGACCAGTCCACCGTGCTGCTGCCCGTGAGGTTGCCGGCGCGGACGACGCGGAAGCTCACCGGGCCGGCGTTTTCGGCCACCGGCGTGATAGCGGCGAGGGAGAAGCCCTCGTCGTTATTGGTCAGCGTGCCCACGGCGCTGGCCGTGCCCACGCCGTAGTCCAGCGCGAGGTTGAAGGTCTCGTTACCCTCCCATTGCGTGTCGCCCAGGATGGGCACGTTGAGGGTGTAGCTGGACACCCCCGCCGGCACCGTGAACGTGCCGCTGATGACGCCGTCGGTGGCATCGCTGTCGGAGATGTCACGGAAGTCGTCCGCGTTGGCGGTGCGGCCGGCAAAACCCAGGCTCCAGGCGACGACCACCGGCAGCCCCGTGGAACCGGTGCGCGTGACCGTGAAGCCGATCTGGTTGTTGCCGTCGCCTTCGCTCACCGCCGCATTGGCCACGCTGAGCGTGTAGTCGTCGTCGCCCAGGATGCCTTGCACCGAGGGCGTGAGGATCTGCACGCCGCCGCTGCCGTTGCTGAGCAGGATGTTGAAGTCCTGCAGCGAGGTTTCGGCCGTCGCGTCGGCGGCGATCGTGATCTCCACCACCTGCGCGCCGTCCTGCGTGAAGGTCAGCGTGCCGGAGGTGGCCCCGGTGAAGTCGTTGGCAGCGGCACCGGTGCCGGTGAAGTCCAGCGCCCAGTCCACCGTGGACGTGACCGGCTGGGTGCTGCCGGAGCGGACCACCTCGAAGCGGTAGGTGCGCACGTCGGAGCCGGTGCCTTCGGCCTGCGTGATGGGCAGGCTGTCGCTGATGAAGACGGCCTGGTCGTCGTTGACGATGGTGCCGGTGGCGCCGCTGCTGGTGGCCGCGAAGGTGTCGTTCTCGGCGCCGGTGCCGAAGCCCGTCACCTGCACCTGGAACACCTGGTCGGCTTCCGAGGTGCCGTCGGCACTGACGCCGCCGAAGGTGATGTCCTTGTACAACTCACCCGCTGCGAAGGTGACCGTGCCGCTGGGCAGCGTGCCGCCAAAGTCGACCGCATCCACCACGTTGCGGCCCCCGGTGGCCGCCACCGACCACGTGACGGTCTGGTCCTGCGGCGTGGCCACGCTGCGCGCAATGCGGAAGTGGTAGGTGCCGCCCGCATCCTCGATCACGGCCTGGTTGGCCGCCTCGTAGCTGGGCGTGGGCACCACCGTGAACACGGTGTCGTCGTTGCGCACGGTCACCGTGCCGGTGCCGCCGTTGAGCACCTGGTCGATGCCTTGCACGTTGGACAGCAGCACGAGCAGTGCCTCGTCGTCTTCCACCGTGGCATCGCCCTTCATGTTGAAGCTGATGGTGGTGGTTTCCTCGGCATAGCCGTAGGTGTGCGTGGCGTCGGTGTTGGCAGCCAGCTGCACGCCGGTGCCGCTGGTGGCACCGGTGCCGTGGTCGGTGCTGTTGGTGTCCAGGTCCAGCGCGTTCCAGTCGAACGAGGTGGTGACGGTGGCCTTGTTGGCCCGCACCAGGTCACCCACGCGGGTGATGGTGACGGTGACCGCCTGGTTGCCGCTGTCCTGCTCACGCAAGGAGGTGTTCTCCACGCGCAGCCCCGTGTCGTCGTTCACGATCACGGCATCCAGCGACCGGGCCGACTGGTTCACGAAGCCCACCGACGGGTTGTACAGCTCGATGCGGAAGTGTTCGCCGAACTCCACCGCGCTGTCGCCACGGATCGTCAGCGCCACGGTCTGGGTCAGCTCGGCCGGGGTGACCTCCACGCTGGAGCCGTCCACCGTGTGGCCGGCAAACTGCACCACGCCATAGGGCAGCACCACCTGGTTGGAGCCATCGCGGAAGGTGTCGTAGAAATCGGCCGCGGTGATGTCGCTGCCGTTGATCGGCACCACGCGCCAGCCCACCGTGGAGCCCGCAGTGAAGCCACCCAGCTCGCGTGTCACGTCGAAGCTCACCACGCTCTGCTGCGCGGTGGAGGCATCGGCCTCCAGCACTTCCAGCGGGCCGGAGGCCACCGGGTTGGCGGCATTCCACGCCACGCCGTAGCGCACGTCGTCGTTCACCAGCGTCACTGCGATCGTCAGCGTGGGCGTGCCCACATTGGACCCCAGCGGCACCCCGCTGGGCGGGGCCAGCTCGGCGCGGCCATTGGGTGAGAACAGCACCGCATTGCCGTTGGAAGACACCGGCGTGCCCAGCACGAAGTCGAAGGTCTTGTTGGCCTCGATGGTGAAGTCGGTGGCAAACAGGCCCGCCACCGTGTGCGTGCTGGCGGCCATGGACGTGGCGCTGCCGGCATTGAGGGTCAGCGCATCGCGCCCCACCAGCACCGTGTCGCCGTCGTCGTTCGTGTAGCTGGCGTTCAGGTCGAACAGCGCCGCATTGAAGTCCTCCTCGTCCGCGCTGCCGCTGAGCACCACGCTCCAGCCGATGCTGACGGTGCCGGCGGAGGCGCCCTGGCGGTAGAGGTTGAACGTGAAGTCGCCATTGCCTGCGCCGGTGGCGTGCTGGTCGGCGTCGCCGTTCCAGGCCGGATCGCCTTCGCTGGCACGCAGGTGCTGGTCGTTGTTGTTCAGCGTGAGCTGGGTCGTGGCGGAGTCGCCGTCGTTGTCGTAGCTGTAGGTGGTGACGTCCGGCAGGGTGAACGGGCGCGACCACAGGCGCACGTCGTCGTCCACGATGTTCAGCGTGGCCTGGTAGGCGTTCGGGTCGCGACGGGTCAGGTTCCAGTCGGCCAGCGTGCCGGAGGCACCGATGCCGGTGGCATCCCAGCCCGCCGTGGTGGCCAGGGCCTCCTCGACGTTGCGCGCGTTGGTGGGCAGGCTTTCATCGTCGTACAGCGTGACCTTGAGCGCGTTCTGCAGGTCGACGATCAGGTCGTCATGCAGCCGCAGCACCACGTAGGCCTCTGCATCGCCCGCGGCAAAGTCGACGATGCCGCGCCACACGCCCTTGGCCTGGCTGGCACCGCGCACATTGCCGCTTTCCACCGTGAAGCCCATGGCCTCGGTGGTGTCGGTTTGCTCAATCTCGAAGAAGGCCTGGCTCAGGGTGTCGAGGTCGGCGTGGGTGCGCGTGAAGATCAGCACCACGCGCTTGTCGTCGTCGGTGTGGTTGTCGTTGCCCGGGTAGCCGCCCGAGGCCAGCCAGCCGGCTGAAGACTTGAGCTGCCAGCCGCTGTTGCCCGCCACGCCGGCGCCATAGAAATCACCGCTGCCTTCCACCAGCGAGGGGTGGTCGCCGCTCAGGGTCTGCAACGATTGCAGCGTGGGGTCCAGGCCATCGGTCCAGCCAAACGCCACGCTGACCGTGCCGCCGTCGTCGTCGCCCATCAGGAAGCTGGCCTCGCCGCGCAGCGGGTGCACGTCCACCGCGCTGTTGCTGCCTTCCAGCGCCTGCGGGTTGAGCAGCTCGATGCGGAACTGCTCGGCGTCTTCAGCCAGCAGGTCGTCGCGCACGGCGATGGTCACCACGGCCTGCTTCTGGCCGTCGTTGAAGTGCACGGTCTTGGCCTGCGACACCATGCCGCCGCCTTCCGCCACCCACTGGAAGCCGTAGGCCGACGAGTAGTTGCCGTCGGTGCCGGCGTTGTAGGCCAGGAAGTCGGCCGTCTCGGCCTGGTGGGCGCCGTCGGCCTGGGCCGGCACGCCATTGGTCAGGGTCTGCGCCCCCACCGAGAAGCCGCTGCTGCCATCCGTGCCGGTGACATGCAGGCGCCACTGCACCGAGGCTGCTCCGGGCGCGTCGCCTTCCAGGTCGATCACGAACTGGTGCAGCGTGTAGCCGGTCGGGGCCGTCAGGCCCGCCTGCTGCAGCGTGGCCTGGTCCTGCTGTTCGGTCGGGTGTGTGCCCAGGGTGCCGAAGGCCAGGCCGTGGCTGTCGGCGGCGCCGATGCCGTCCTCGCCCGCCTGCGTCACGTTGTGGCGGCTCTCGTTGAAGACGAAGCCCTTGATGCTGAAGGCGCGGTCGTCGTTGTTGATGCGGCCGTAGCCGGCGCTCTCGAAGAGGCTCTCGTAGGTGGAGGTGAAGCCGTCGGTGTGGCCGGCATCCTCGGGGTTGCCGATGACCTGGAAGCTCTGCGATTCGAACTGCGTGAGACCGTTGACCACCGTGCGCGTGGCCGGCACTTCCGTGCCGTTCACCACCTCGCCGGTGATATAGACGCGGTAGTCCTTGATGGGCTCGATAAGGTCATCGGAGCGCACGCGCACCGTGATCGTGGCTTCCTTCTGCCCTTCGGCAAAGGTGATGCGGCCCTTCACGCCGTTGCCGGTGACCACCTGGCCGTCCAGCGCAACGAAGTCGGCCGCGTCGGCCGGCGTGATGGCGGTGTGGCCGAAGTAGCCGTCGACGTAATCGCCGGCGCCCACGCCTTCAGGCAGGGACCCGGCGGAGTCCAGCGCCCAGGTGACGATGATCGCGCCCTTGGTGCTCAGCTCGCGGGACACCACGAAGGTCTTCTCCACCCAGGCGCCATCCACCGTGGCGGCGGTCACCGTGGCGGGGCCGTTGTCGAAGTCGCCGCCCACGGCGATCACCTCGATCTGCGCGCGGCCATCGGCCTCCACCACGGAGAGGTGCCGCGCCACGATGACCGGGTCCACATGGCCCACCACCGCGGTGAAGCTGTCGGCGCGCGCCTGCTCGGCGGCGCTCAGGTCCGCCACCTCGTACTGCTCGCTGCCGCTGAGCACGCGGGCGATGGTGTCCACCTCGGAGCGCAGCAGCAACTGGTAGGTGCCGGCCGGCACCGTGACCTGCGCAATGTAGAAGCCGGTGGGCTGGCCTTCCTCCATCTCGGCCACGCCGTTCAGCACGGCAAAGGGCGGCGGGCTGGAGTGCTGGGCGCCGTTGGGCGTGGGGGCATTGAAGGAGGCGTCGTAGTTGAAGTCGACACTGGTCTCCATGATCTCGGACACCGCGGCCACTTCCCATTGGCCCTGGTAGCGCACGGCCACCGTGAACGACTGGCCCGCGCCCATGTTGTGCAGTTGCGAGCCGGACACGTACAACAGCGTGCCGCCCGCCAGCACGGTGCGCAGGTCCGGCGTGTCGCCGTCGCGGTTGTTGATGTCGATGATCTTGGTCAGGTAGTCCACGCGGCGCGAGCTGTCGCGGACCACGGCGGTGCCCAGGCCGATCTCCGGCGAGTCGTTGTCGACGATGTCCACGCGGCCGCTGTCGTAGTTGCCGGCGAAGGAGTCGCCCGAGACCTGCCGCACCGAGACATTCAGGTGCTCGGTGATCTCGTCGATGCGGTCGTCCACCAGGCCCGTGCGGACCAGGATGGAGTCCGCGCCGGGGCCCACGGTGATGGTGCCGTCCCAGTCCACCAGGCCGGTGGCGCTGACGGTGGCGCCAGGCACGGCGCCCGAGGCCACCACGCTGGCGTGGTCGGTGGAGAAGGCAGCCCCCGCCCCCAGCGTGATGCCGGCATCGGCGCTGGTCGCGCCGGCTTGCACGGTCACGGCCTGGTGGATGCGCAGTTGGTCCCAGTCGCCGTTCTGCGGCGCCACCACCACGGACGGGTCCAGCCCGTCGATCTGCCAGGTGGGCGTGCCGGTGCCGTTCCAGTCGATCGTGAACTTCAGGAACTTCACGCCGTCGGGCAGGATGTTGTGGGGGTCGTACTGGTTGAAGTAGTCCTGGATGTCGGCCAGCGTGGCGTTGTCGTCATGGACCAGGTTGCGGAAGAAGTCGAGCGCCTCGTCGTTGATGGCGCTGCTGCCGGTGAGGCTGGCCACGCCGGCGAACGCGCCGCGCAGCGTCTCGGCGGTGTCGGCCCGGCCGAAGCTCACGCCGAGCGCCTGCAGGTCCAGCACCGCATCGGCCCGCACGGGGATCCACACCTCGCCGCGTGGCGTGGAGACCGGCGTCACGAAGGCCATCTGGTCGAGCAGGCCGTTGCTCACGTTGACATTGAAGTTCGGGTTCGCCAGCGCGCCGCTCTGCGGCCCGTAGCCTTCGCCGAAGTAGCCCAGCGTGATCTTGGCGTCGCTGCCCATCTGCAAGGTCAGGCGGTGGTCGGTGGGGGCGAAGTCGCCGTACGCGTCGCGCACGCCTTGCAGCGTGGTGGTGTAGCTCACGCCGTCGCGCGTGGCGGTGGCCCCGATGGTGCTGGAGCGCTGGTACCACGCCGGGTGGCCGGGGCTGCCCTCGTAGGCGGTGGGTGTCTGCACCAGGTTGTCCACGCCCACCGGCTTGTCCAGCACGGCCAGCGCGCGCAGGTCGATCTCGATCCTGTCGTCGTTGCCGAAGCCGCGCAGGTCCAGCGCGTTGGAGTTGCCGCCGCCGAAGCTGGGCAGCGCGTTCCACTGGATGGTCACCGCGTGGGTGGACAGGCCGATCAGGTCCTTCCACACCGACTGGGCGGTGTTGGAGGCGACCAGGTCGTTCGGGTCGAAGGCCAGCGTGGTCTCGCTCGCGTCATGGATGCCGTCGTTGTCGGTGTCCACCCAGGCCCCGTCGGCCTCCACCACCACGTAGAGCCGGCCGCTGGTGTCGAGCGGCGGCGGCGCCGCGCCGGCAAACGTGAGGTTGGCCAGGTTGCCGCCCACCTCGTAGCCCTGTCCGGCCGCCAGGTCGCCGAAGTCCATCCACGCGTCATAGCGGGCGGCCGCGCCGTCGTTGTCGAAGGTGAAGACCGAGTCGTAGGTGCGTACCTGCGACGACGTGGTGGACGTGGCGAGGTTGAAGCCGAAGGTCGGCGCGGTGTTCTGCCAGGTCAGGCCGCCATCGGCGCTCACCTGCACATAGCGGAAGTAGTCGGCCGTCACACCGCTGGCGGCGTCCTGGTAGGCGGTGCCGTTGATCGTGAGTTCAAAGGTGTTGGCCTGCGACAGCGGCTTGCCGAAGTCCACGCGGAACTGGGCATGGCTGTCCACGCCTTCGATCGCGGTGGCATCGTTCACCGCCACGCGGTATTCGTTGCCGCCACCGTCGCCGTCGATCACGGTCACGTTGGCCTGGTTCGCCGCAATGCCGGCGCCCGAGGCGTTGTTCAGGAACAGGCTGAAGGTCTCGCGCGCTTCGGCCGTGCCGTCGTTGCGTACGTTCACGCTGACGATGCGGCTGCGGTGGGCCTCGCTGAAGCTGAGCGTGCCGCTGCTGGCGGTGTAGTCCGTGCCGGCCAGCGCGGTGATGACCGTGCCTTCGCCCATGGACTCGTCGCCCTGGGCTTCCAGCACACCCCGGTCGCGGTTGGCCCGGAAGGACTCCACGGCGAAGATGGCGTCATTGTCCGAGCGGTAGCTGCTGGTGGCCGCGTCGTACGGGCGGTCCACCGCATTGGAGATCCACAGCTCGGCCTCGTCGCGCCGCACCACCAGGTTGGCCAGCACCAGCGGTGCATTGGCGCCCATGAGGGCGTTGTAGTTGTCGTCGCGGTCCAGCACGCTCACTTCGTCGATGCGCGTGCTATCGGCCACCGCGTCGGGGTTGGGCCGTGCCTTCAGCACGAAGCGGAAGTCGGGTTCGGGGTCGTCGTTCGGGATGGCGGTGAAGTACAGCACCTTGTCGGCGGTGTCGCCGGCCTCCCAGGACAAGAGTCCGGACAGCACGCCGTCCGCATAGCTGCCGGAGGCAAGGCCGGCGGCGGAGGTACCGTCTGCCACGCCGAAGGTGCCGTCGGGCAGGTTGCCGTCGGCATCGGCCAGCACCAGGCGGTCGGCCAGGCCCGGGGTGTCGATGAACCATTGCAGCGACACGGCCTGGCTGGGGTCGCCCATGCGCCGCACGGTCACGCTCTGCGTGATCCAGCGCTGCGTGCCGGCCTGGAAGGCGTCCACGTCGCCGTCGTTGACGGCCGGGTCGCGGCCTTCGGCATAGCCGGTGCGGATGTCGGTGACCTGGATGCGCACGTCGTCGTTGACGATCACGGCATGCGCCACCGCGGTGGCTTCGGGCACGGTGTAGCCGATGTGCGTGTCGCCTTCCAGCGGGTTGTACAGCTCCACGCGGAACGGCTCATCGGCCTCCAGCGTGCTGCCCACGGTGGGCCAGCCGGACGACACGGCAAAGGTGTCGGAGCGCACCTTGATCGTCACCGTCTTGGTGGTGGACATGTCGCCGGCCGAGAAGGTCACGGTGCCATAGGGCAGCGTGGGCGTGGGGTCGCCGTCGCCGATGGCAGGCAGGCTGTAGGCGTCGTAGAAGTCGGACAAGGTGATGCCACTGTCCGGATCGGCCACCACGCGCCAGGCCACTTCCTGCTCGCGCACGTTGCTGCCGCTGCGCTGCACGGTGAACGTGAAATCGACCCAGCCGCTGTTGTCGTCGCCTTCGGCCACGGCCAAGGCGCTGCCTTCGGTGGTGTAGCCGGCAAACGCGATGCTGGAGTCGTCATCCGTCACGGTGGTGGCGGCACTGGCGGTGACGATCTGCGTGCCCGCCGACGCATTGCTCAGTTGCACGGTCACGGCCTCGCTGGACTCGCCGGCCCAGTCGCGCCGCAGTTGCACGGTGATGGTCTTGCTGGTCTCGCCGGTGGCAAAGCTCAGCGAGCCGCCGGGCAGCACGCCGCCGGCGAAGTCTGCCGCGTTCACGCCGTTCTGCGCCAGCACGGCCCAGTTCACCGTGGTGGCCTGCGCCAGGTAGCCGGTGCGCGCCACGGTGTAGGTGAGGTCGAAAGTCTGCGTGTTGCCGGCCGCCACGCGCTCCAGGTCGGAATCGGTGCCTTCGCTCACGCTGGCTTGTGCGGCGCTGATGGACAGCGACGCATCGTCGTTGAGGATCACCGAGCTGCCGCTGGCGAGCTGCTCCCCTTCGCCGTCCGCGTTGTACACCGTGAGGCTGAGGGTTTCATTGCCTTCGGCCACCTGGTCCTGCGTCAGGCGCACGCGCACCACGGCACCGGTCTGGCCGGCCTCGAAGGTATGGCTGGTCATGAGCGTGCGGCCCATGCTCACGCCATCGATCTCCACGTCCTCGAAGTCGGCACCGCTGATGCCGCCCAGGAAGATGTCCACCGTGCTTTCGCCGGACACGCCGGAGCGCACCAGGTCGAACACCATGTAGCGCGGCGTGCCGGGCGTGTTGCCTTCGGCCATGCTGGCGCTGCGCGCAACCACGCTGTAGCCGGCATCGTCGGTGAGCACCGTGACGGCGGTGTCGGCCACCTGGGTGTTGCCGGCCACCACCTGCAGGTTCAGCAGCAGGTGTTCGTCCGCCTCGATCGCGGTGTCGCCGGTGATGTTGACGGTGACGGTCTTGCTGGTCTCGCCGGCCGCGAAGGTGACGCGCCCGCTGGGCAGGCCGTTGTTGGCCACCTGCAGGCTTTCCTGCCCGGCGGCAAAGTCGTTGGCGTCCACCACCACGCCCGTGCCGGGCTGGATGCGCCAGTTCACGATCGTCTCTTTCGACGTGATGCCCGTGCGCGCCAGCGTGAACGTCAGCGCGGTGCTGCCGCTGTTGCCTTCCGTGATGCTGGTCTGCGACGGCGTGACGGTGACGCGGTCGTCATCGTCGGTCACCGCCACGGTGGCCGAGGCGGCCGTGTTGTCGATGCCGGTCTGGTCGGCCTGGCCGGTGGCGCGGCTGGCCTGCGGGTTGGACAGCGCCACGCTGAAGTTGCGGTTGCCTTGCGCGGTGTCGTCGCCGGGCAGCACGTAGCTCACGTCCACGTACTGGGCGCTGCCCTGTGTGGTGAGCACCTGGGTCTGGCCGCCGGGCAAGGTGATGGTGACGGTGCCGCTTTGCGGCTGGAAGGTCACGGATGACGGGCCGGTGGCGCCGGCCACGCCAGTGGGCAGCAGGTCCACGGTCAGCGTGGAATTGGAGTCGCCGCTGCGGGTGACGCGGAAGGACACGGTCTGGCTGCTGCCGGTGGCACCTTCGGTCACGCTGGCGGACGACAGGCGAGTGATGGCGACTTGCGCATCGTCGTCATGCACCACGGCCACCATGCCGTCGGCGCTGAGCTGACTGCGGTCGCCGGTCTGGCCGGCCAGGGCCAGCGCGAAGGCTTCGTCGCCTTCGATCGTGCTGTCGTTGTTGACGGTGATGGTGACGGTGCGGGTGGTGGCATCGCCTGCGTTCCAACTCAGGCTGCCGCTGGTGCTGCCGTTGAACTCGCCCGCGCTCAGCGCGCCGGCATAGGTGATGCCGTCTTGCGTGATGGCACCTCCTGCCACGCTCCAGTCGATGTGGGAGGCTTGCCGGGCCACGTCGCCCGTGCGGCTGAGCGTGTAGGTGTAGGTGCTGGTGCTGCCGCTGGTGCCTTCGGTGGCGGCAGCCGTGAGCACGGCCTGGATGGCCACGTCGTCGTTGACCAGCACGCCGGTAGCCGTCTCCTGCAGGCCCAGCGAAATGCCGCTGCCGGCCGCGGGCACGAGCTGGACGGTGAAGGTCTCGGCGCCCTCGACCACACGGTCGCTGGCGGCCGTGACGGTGAGCGTGCCGGTGCTGCTGCCGGCGTCAAAGTCCACCGTGCCGCTGGTGGCCACGAAATCGGCCGAGGTCAGGTTGCCCGACAGCGCGATGCTCCAGGGCACGCTGACGGCGCTGCGCGTGTCGCCGCTGCGGGTGACCTGGAACTCGAACACCGCGCCCTCATAGCCGGGGCCGGCGCCGTCCTCGTCCAAGGTCTGCAGCAGGTTGGCCATACCGGCGTCGAACGCCACCGACGCGTCGTCGTTGTTCAGCGTGACCACGGTCGTGACATTGCTGCCCAGCATGTGGTGGGCCGTGGAGGTGCCGGTGAGCGTGACGGTGAGCTGCTCGTCGGCCTCCACCATTTCGTCCGGCCGCACCGCGATGCGGATGCGCGCGCTGGATTCGCCGGCGCCGAACAGCAGCGTGCCGGCGGCGTTGTTGGGCAGCAGGTCGGGGCCGTTGATGGGGTGGTCACCGGTGCCCAGGGCGGTCCAGGTCACGCTGGCGGGTGAGCGGGTGTCGCCGCTGCGGGTCACGAAGACATCGAGGTAGCTGTTGCCGCTGTTGCCTTCCTCGTGCACCAACGTGGCGGTGCTCATGTCGAAGCGGGCGTCGTCGTCCAGGATGGTGGCGGTGGCCGTGGTGCGGCTGCCCAGCGCAGTGCCGGTGCCGGGGGTGTCCAGCACGATGCGGAAGTTGCGGGCCGCCTCGATGACGTTGTTGCCGGCCAGCGCGATGCCGATCTCGCCCAGCACGGAACCGGGCTGGAGGGTGAGCGTGCCGCTGGGCAGGCCGCTGGCCTGGCTGCCGGCGTTCTGGCCGGTCACGAAATAGTCGCGCGCCTGCGCATCGGTCACGCCGTTGATGGCCTCCACGTGCCAATGCACCGTGGCGGCGTTGCGGATGGAGTCCGAGCGCTCCACGGTGGCGACGAACTGGCCGTTGCTGCCGGTGTCGCCCTCGTTGGCGCTGAAGGTCGCGAACGTGAACTGGACGCTCGCCTCATCGTTGGCGATGCGGCCGATCACGGCCGGTCCCAGCTTGCCGGCCGGGCCGCTTTGCACCTCGAAGTCCACCAGGAAGCGCTCGTTGGCTTCCAGCGTGTTGTCGGGGTTGGGGGTGAGCTGGACCAGCGCGCTGGTCTGGCCCGCGACGATGGTGACCGTGCCGCTGGGGAAGCTGCCGTCGAAGTCGGTGCCATCGGCATCCACCGCGGTGCCGGAGGCGAACGAGCGCACCTGCCAGTGGACCACCACGTTGCTGCCCACGGCCTGCGACAGGTTGACGCGGAAGGTCTGGGTGAAGGCGTCGTCCACTGCGGAGCCTTCGGCCAGGTTGGTGGTGACGGCTTCGATGGTGACGCCGGCCCCGTTGGGCGTGATGGTGCCGCGCTCGGCGTCGCGGCCCAGCACCACGCGGGCGGCGCTGCCGCCCTCTTCGGCCAGGCGAACTTCAAAGGTGCGCTGGCCATCGGCAATGAGCCCGGCCGCGGCCTGGAAGGTGATGACCTGCGTGTCGCTGGTGGCCTGGGCGTTGCTGTTGACGGCGAACTCGACGCGCCGGCTCTGCGGCAGCGTGAAGTCGCCGGCCTGCGCGGGGTTCTCGCCCACGCCGACGATGCTCCAGTCCACCGCGTGCGTAAAGCCCAATGCCCCGCTGCGCTCCACTGTCACCTCATAGGTGTAGAGGCCGTTGCTGTCCGGGCCGCTGGCGGTGATGCTGCGGATGCTGATCTCGGCATCGTTGCTTTGCACGGTGCCTGTGACCGTGCCCTGGCTGATGCGGATGTCGTCGTCGGTGGTCGAGAGCGACACGTACAAACGCTGGTCATCGGTGACGCGCTGCTCGTCCACCGAGTTGAGCGTGATGGTGGCCTGCGTCTGGTTGGCGCTGAAGCTCACGGTGCCGCTGCGCGTGACGGGCAGTGCCGAGCTGTCGGCCGAAGCCACCACCACGGTGTAGTCCAAGGTGACGGGCACGCCGGTGCCGCTGACGCGGTTGACGACGAACTGCATGGCCGCCCCTTCGACCACGGTCACGGCCTGGGCGTCGAACGCGAAGGACGGGTCGTTGTCGGCAATCACGGCCAGGCCGCTGGCGCCGCTGCCATTGGTCACGCCCTGGGCTGCTCCAGTGGCCAGACCGATGGTCTCGTCAGACTCGTCGATCACGTCGTCCACCACCGCCGCGCGCAGCAGCACGCTGGTGCTGCCTGCGGCAATGGTCACGCCGGAGGCGGCCGACAGCCAGGTGGCACTGGTGGTGTTGAAGTATTGAAGCGTGCTGCCGGTGTCCACACCGGCCGTGGCGGTGCCGTCGGCCAGGCTGGGGGTGAAGACGATGTCCAGGCCGCTGGCGCGGTTCAGGTCCACGCGGAACAGCGCATAAGCGCCGTCTTCCAGCACCGTGCCGCCGCTCACGGCCAGCGTGGGCCGGTCGTCGTCGGGGGAGATCGCATTGCTGGGCACGCTGCCGGTGCCGTCGTCCATCACCGTGCCGGTGCCGGTGGAGCCGCCGGGGTTGCCCATGGCGGCCGCGGTGGCCGTGCCGGCCACGGTGACTGCGCCAGTGTGCAGTTGGAAGGTCTCCGCGCCTTCATACAGCGGCGTGAGCTCGTTCATCACGGGCGTGCGCAGCAGCAGGCCGGCGGTGCCGGCGGCGATGGTGACGCCGCTGCTGGCGCTGGACCAGGTGTCGCCACCATCGGTGCTGTATTGCAGCGCGGCGCTGGCGCCGATGTCGGTGCCGGGCACGGCATGGCCGATGCCGCTGCCGGTGCTTGCGATGGTGGGGATGAAGCGCAGGTCCTGCGTGCTGAGGTGGCTGAGCGTGACGTTGAAGACCGCGTAGCCGGCGGCCTCGTTGACGGTGGGCGAGGACACCGCAATGGTGGGGCGGTCGTCGTCGGCGGCGGCTTCATTGACATTGGGGGTGCTGCTGTCGTCCGTGACCGGCAGGCCGCCCGAGCCGTAGACGCGGCCGTTGCCGTCATCGAGGATCGTGCTGGTGTCGCTGGCCGTGGCGCCACTGCGAGCCACCGGGGTGGCGGCGCTGGGGTCCACGAACTTCAACATCGGGTCCATGAAGCTGGCTGTGAGGCGGAAGCTCTCCGGGCCTTCGTAGAGGGCATCGGTGGTGGTGGCCACGCGCACGTAGACGCCGGTCACGCCGGCCGGCAGCGTGATGCGGCCGTTGGTCACCGTCAATGCAGAGCCGCTCGGGTCCGCCGGATTGGTGAAGACCACCAGCGTGGTGCTGAAGTCGCCCACCTCGCTGCTCTCGTGCGACAAGACTAGGTCCACGTCGGTGGCGTGCTCGCTGGCGCGGTCCAGCGTCAGTGCGAAGACGGCAGGGCTGCCTTCGGAGACGTCGTCCACGCCGGCCATGCTGAGCACCAGGCGCTGGTCGGTGGGCTGCGACTCGGTCACCACGCCGCCGGGGCCGTAGACACGGCCGAAGCTGTCGTCGGTGACGGTGGAGGTATCCGTAGCCGTGGCATCCGGGCGGGCCACCGGGGTGGCGGCATTCGGGTCCACGAACTTCAGCATTGGGTCCACGAAACCGGCCGTGAGGCGGAAGCTCTCCGGGCCTTCGTACACGCTGTCGGTGGTGGTGGCCACGCGCACGTAGACGCTCGTCACGCCTGCGGGCAGCGTGAAGCGGCCGTTGGTCACGGTGAGGGCCGACCCGCTCGGGTCCGCGGGGTTAGTGAAGACCACCAGCGTGGTGCTGAAGTCGCCCGTCTCGGTGCTCTCGTGGGACAGCGCCAGGTCGATGGCGGTGGGCTGTTCGCTGGGGCGGTTCACGGTGAGCGTGAACACGGCGGGGCTGCCTTCGGACACGTCGTCCACACCGGCCACGGTGAGCGCCGGGCGCTGGTCGGTGGGCAATCCTTCGATCACCCCGCCGCCGGGGCCGTAGACGCGACCGAAGCTGTCGTCGGTGACGGTGGAGGTGTCCGCAGCCGTGGCACCCGTGCGCGCCATCGGGATGGCCGCATTCGGGTCCACGAACTTCAACATTGGATCCACGAAGCCGGCCGTGAGGCGGAAGCTCTCCGGGCCTTCGTACACGCCATCGGTGTGGGTGGCCACGCGCACGTAGACGCTGGTCACGCCGGCAGGCAGCGTGAAGCGGCCGTTGGTCACGGTGAGCGCGGAGCCGCTCGGGTCCGCGGGGTTGGTGAAGACCACCAACGTGGTGCTGAAGTCGCCGGCCTCGGTGCTTTCATGGGACAGCGCCAGGTCGATGGCGGTGGGCTGTTCGCTGGGGCGGTTCACGGTCAACGTGAAGACGGCGGGGCTGCCTTCGGACACGTCGTCCACGCCGGCCACGGTGAGTACCGGGCGCTGGTCGGTGGGCAGTCCTTCGGTCACCACGCCGCCGGGGCCATAGACGCGGCCGAAGCTGTCGTCGGTGACGGTGGCGGTATCCGCAGCCGTGGCGCCCGTGCGGGCCACCGGGGTGGCGGCATTCGGGTCCACGAACTTCAGCATCGGATCCACGAAGCCGGCCGTGAGGCGGAAGCTCTCTGGGCCTTCGTACACGCCGTCGGTGTTGGTGGCCACGCGCACGTAGACAGTGGTCACGCCCGCCGGCAGCGTGAAGCGGCCGTTGGTCACGGTGAGGATGGAGCCGCTCGGGTCCGCCGGGTTGGTGAAGACCACCAGGGCGGGGTTGAAGTCACCCGTCTCGGTGCTTTCATGCGCCAAGGCCAGGTCGATGTCGGTGGCGTGTTCGCTGGGACGGTTCAGTGTGAGCGTGAAGACGGCGGGGCTGCCTTCGGATACATCGTCCACACCGGCCACGCTGAGCACCGGGCGCTGGTCGGTGGCCAATCCATCGGTCACCCCACCGCCGGGGCCATAGACGCGGCCGAAGCTGTCGTCGGTGACGGTGGCGGTGTCCGCCGCCGTGGCACCCGTGCGGGCCACCGGGGTGGCCGCATTCAGGTCCACGAACTTGAGCATCGGGTCCACGAAGCTGGCCGTGAGGCGGAAGCTCTCCGGGCCTTCGTACACGCCATCGGTGGGGGTGGCCACGCGCACGTAGACCGCAGTCACGCCGGCAGGCAGCGTGAAGCGGCCGTTGGTCACGGTGAGTGCGGAGCCGCTCGGATCCGCCGGGTCGGTGAAGACCACCAGTGAGGTGCTGAAGTCGCCGGCCTCGGTGCTTTCATGAGACAGCGCCAGGTCGATGGCGGTGGGCTGTTCGCTGGGGCGATTCACGGTGAGCGTGAACACGGCGGGGCTGCCTTCGGACACGTCGTCCACACCGGCCACGGTGAGCACCGGGCGCTGGTCGGTAGATTGCGAGTCGGTCACCCCGCCGCCGGGACCATGGACGCGGCCGAAGCTGTCATCGGTGATGGTGGAGGTGTCTGCAGCCGTGGCACCCGTGCGCACCACCGGGGTGGCGGCATTCGGGTCCTCGAACTTCAGCACCGGGTCCACGAAGGCAGCAGTCAGGCGGAAGTTCTCCGGGCCTTCGTACACGCCATCGGTAGGGGTCGCCACGCGCACGTAGACGCTGGTCACGCCCGGCGGCAAAGTGAAGCGGCCGTGGGTCAAGGTCAGGGCCGAGCCCACGGGGTCGGCCGGGTCGGTAAAGACCACCGGCGCGGCATCGAAGTCGCCCGGCTCGGTGCCTTCATGCGCCAAGGCCAGCTCGATGACGGTGGGCTGTTCGCTGGCGCGGTCCACCGTGACGGAAAAGACGGCGGGGCTGCCTTCAGACACATCATCCACGCCCACCACGGTGAGCGCCGGGCGCTGGTCAGTGGGCGGCACACCGGTCAGCAAGCCGCCGGGGCCATAGCTGCGGCCCAGGCCGTCGTCGGTGATGGTGGAAGTGTCGGTGGCCGTGGCGCCTGTGCGAGCCACCAGGTTGCCAGCAGCGGGGTCCACGAACTTCAGCACGGGGTCCACGAAGCTGGCCGTAAGGTGGAAGCTCTCCGGCGCTTCGTAGATGGCGTCAGTGGCCGTGGCCACGCGCACGTAGACGTTCGTCACCCCGGGCGGCAGCGTGAAGCGGCCGTTGCTCACCATGAGCGCCGAGCCCACCGGGTCGGCCGGGTCGGTGAAGACCACCGGCGTGGTGTCGAAGTCGCCTGGCTCGGTGCTTTCATGCGTCAGCCCCAGCTCGATGACGAGGGGCTGCTCGCTGGCACGGTCCACTGTGAGGGCAAAGACCGCGGGGCAGCCTTCGGACACATCGTCCACGCCAGCCACGCTCAGCACGGGCCGCTGGTCGGTGGGTGGCAGGTCGGTTGCCACGCCGGCGGGGCCGTAGACGCGGCCCGAACCATCGTCGATCACCGTGGCGGTGTTGCTGGCCGTGGCGCCGCTGCGGGCCACGGGGGTCGCCACATGCGGGTCCACGAACTTCAGCACGGGGTCCGTGAAGCTGGCCGTGAGGCGGAAACTCTCCAACCCTTCGTAGATGCCATCGGTGGCCGTGGCCACGCGCACATACACACTCGTCACGCCAGGCGGCAGCATGAAGCGGCCGTTGCTCACAGTGAGGGCCGAGCCCACCGGGTCGGACGGGTCAGTGAAGACCACCGGGGTGGTGTCGAAGTCGCCCGGCTCGGTGCCGGCATGGGTGAGCGCGAGTTCAATCTCGGTGGGCTGTTCGCTGGCGCGGTCCACCGTGAGTGCGAACACGGCCGGACTGCCTTCGGAGACATCGTCCACACCCGCCACGGCGAGCGCCGGGCGCTGGTCGGTAGGTGGCACGTCGGTTAGCAGGCCGCCGGGGCCGACGCTGCGGCCCAGGCCGTTGTCGGTGATGGTGGAGGTGTCGGTGGCCGTGGCGCCGCTGCGGGCCACCGGGTGGGCGACGTTCGGGTCCACGAACTTCAGCACCGGGTCCACAAAGCCAGCAGTGAGGCGGAAGTTTTCCGGCGCCTCGTAGATGCCATCGATGACCGTGGCCACGCGCACGTAGACCGCCGTCACTCCTGGCGGCAGCGTAAAGCGGCCCTCAGTCACTGCGAGGGCCGAGCCCACCGGGTCGGCGGGGTCGGTGAAGACCTCCGGCGTGATGTTGAAGTCGCCCGGCTCGGTGCCTTCATGCGCCAATGCCAGCTCGATCACCGTGGGCTGCTCGCTCGCACGGTCCACCGTGAGGGCAAAGACGGCGGGGCTGCCTTCGGACACGTCGTCCACACCCACCACGCTCAGCGCCGGGCGCTGGTCGGTGGGCGGCACGCCGGTCAACAGGCCGCCTGGGCCGTAGCTGCGGCCCAGGCCATCGTCAGTGACGGTGGAGGTGTCGGTGGCCGTTGCGCCCTCGCGCGCCACCAGGGTGGCCGCGTCGGGATCGACGTACATCAGCACCGGGTCCACGAAGCTGGCCGTGAGCCGGAAGTTCTCCGGCGCTTCGTAGATGGCATCGGTGGCCGTGGCCACGCGCACATGGACTTCTGTCACCCCAGGCGGCAGCGTGAAGCGGCCATGGGTGACGGTGAGCGCGGAGCCCGCGGGGTCAGCCGGGTCGGTGAAGACCACCAGCGTGGGATCGAAATCCCCCGGCTCGGTGCCTTCATGCGCCAGCGCCAACTCGACAACGACGGGCTGCTCGCTCGCACGGTTCACCGTGACGGAGAAGACCGCGGGGCTGCCTTCGGACACGTCATCCACGCCTGCCACGCTCAGCGCCGGCCGCTGGTCGGTGGGCGGTACCTCGGTGGCCAGGCCGCCGGGGCCGTAGTCCTGCCCTGAGTCGTCATCGGTGACGATGGAGGTGTCGGTGGTCACGACCCCATGGCGCAGCACCGGGTCGGCGGCCAGGGGATCGACGAACTTCAGCAGCGGGTCCACGAAGCCGGCGGTCAGGCGAAAGCTCTCCGGCCCTTCGTAGATGGCGTCGGCGGCGGTGGCCACGCGCACGTAGACCGCGGTGATGCCGGTCGGCAGCGTGAAGCGCCCGCCGGTCAATGTCAGTGCAGAGCCCACCGGGTCGGCCGGGTCGGTGAAGACCACCAGCGTGGTGTCGATGTCGCCCGGCTCGGTGTCTTCATGCGCCAGCGACAGCTCCACCACGGCGGCCTGCAGCAGCGGCCGGTCCACATGGAGAGTGGCCACGGCGGCGCTGCCTTCGGACACGTTCTTCGCGCCCACCAGGTTCAGGGTCGGGCGATCGTCGTCGCGTGCGCTCACCAGATCCAGCGTGGGCAGGCCATTGGAACCCGGCCCAGCATCGGCAAAGAGGTCGCCCTTGCCGTCATCCAGCAGCAGCGCCACGGCGGTGGCGGACTGGGCATCGGTGTTGGTGGCCGTGAGCGTGAAGGTGCGCGGGCCTTCGTGCAGGCCGTCCTGCACGAGCCGCGTGCGCACCAGCAGGACCTGGCTGCCGCCGGGAACGATGGCAAAGCTGCCCGGCGCGTAGTCCACCCACTGGCTGCCGTTGTAGACCTGCAGCGGCACGCCCTGGCCGGCATCGCCGGTGTCGGTGCCCAGCGCGGCATCGGCATCGCCGGTGGCAGCGGTATTGCCCAGCACCAGGCGCATCAGCTGGCCTGGGGTGCCGTGCACCGTGAACACCGCAAAGGGCGAGCCCTCGTTGACGGTGATGTCGTCCACCGTCAGCAGCGGCGCCGGTGCCACGCTGGCCGCGGCCAGCACAGGCGCGGGCGGCGGTGCGGCGGCCAGCGTGACGGTGCCGGTGCGTGCGCCCGTGCCCTGGCTGAGCGTGGTGTTGGCACTGCCTTCCGAGAGGCCGGCGGTCACGCCGCTGCGGTCCAGCGTCTGCAGCAGTTGCCCATCCGGGGCCACCGCCTGCAGCACGAAGGGCGTGACGAGCGCCGAGTTGCTCAGTTCCGTCCCCACGCCCAGGCTGCTCAGGCCGGTGGCCTGGCTCACCTGCACGCTGGACGACAAGCTGCCGCTGGCGCTGCGGGACATGTTTTGGGTGCCCTGGGTCGAGGCCGGGCCGAAGGCGGATTGCAACGGCGGCAGGGTGCTGCTGCCCTGGTCCTCGGCGGGCGCGTCCCCGGCCGTGCCATTGGCCACGGCGGGGCCGGCATTCGTGCCGGCGCCGGGGGCCTGCCCCGTGCCGGGTGTGCCCGCGAAGCCCTCCACGCGGCCGTTCTCGCCGTGGCCGCCGGCCACCTCGATGGGCGCGCTCACCACCGGCACGCGCCCATCGGCCAGCGCGCGCAGCAGCGAGGCGCCAAAGCTCTCCGGCGCCTGGAACACCGCGCGCAAGTCCTTGCCGGTGGCCTGCTCGATCTGCGTCCACAGCTGCCGCGCCTCGGGCGAAGACGGGTTGGCCGCCAGCGCATCCATCAGCTTGGCAGCCGTCTCGCGCAAGGCCTCGGGAGTTTCTCCCGGCAGCAGTTGCTGGAGCGTGGCTTGCAATTCCTCAAGGGTCTGCGGAGTGGTCATGGGCGTGGCAGCTAAAAAGACGGGCTGGGGTCACGCAGGCGCTCGCGGTTCGCGATGCGCGGAGAGGGGCAGACCTGCGTGGCGTGCGGGCAGAGCGGGGGCGGTTGGCCCGTGTCAGCGCGGGACGGCGCCTGCGGGATCGGGCAGGACCGTGCGCGCATCGGCAAAGCGCAGCGCGTCCATGTCGAGCTGGCCGGTGGCCTGCAGCAGGGTGAGTGCGGCGATGTTGCCGTCCACCTCGGCCGAAACCAGGTCGCTCATTGCATTGATCAGCGCCACCTCGGCGCTCAGCACGTCGAGCAGCGTGCGGCGGCCCATCTGGCGCTCGGCCGTGGCCATTTCGAAGAACTTGCCGGCGATGCGCACCTGGTTGGCCAGCGTGTCGCTGTTCTGGCGCGCCACCAGCAGGTTGCGCCAGGCAATGGCCACCTGCTCCAGCACCAGGTCGCGGGTCTCGGCTTCGCGTTGCGTGCTGGCCTGCAGGTCCTGGTCGGCCGCGCTCTTGGCCGAACTGCCGGCCATGCCGAGGTTGAAGCTCCAGCTCAGTTGCACCAACACCTTGTTGTCATCCACGCGGCTCTTGTCCATCGTGGTGTCCCAGTTGTGGCGCCGGCTGCGCTCGGCCACCAGCTCCAGCCGCGGCAACGCCTCACGCGCCTGCACGGAGGCCGCGCGGTGCGACAGCGCCTGCGAGCGGTAGGTGCCCACCTCCAGTTGGCGGTTGCGCGCCAGCGCAGCCTCGCGGGCCTGCTCCAGGCTGGCGGGCAGTCGCTCGGCAATGGGTTGCGCCACCTGGCTGTAGTCCACCTTCGGCGCCAGCGCACCGAACACCGCGGCCACGCGGGCATCGGCAATGGACAGCGCGCCATCGGCCCGCACGCGGCGCGCCTCGGCGGAGGCCAGTTGCACCTTGGCCTGCAGCACGTTCGATTCATAGCCGCGGCCCAGCTCGACCAGCGAGCTTTCGATCTTGGTGAGGTTCTGCACGCTGGCCTCGGAGCGGCGCGAATACTCCAGCACCGCGCGGGCGCGCACGGCGCTCCAGTGGGCCGTCAGGCCCTCCAGCAGCACGCCGTCACGCGTGGCCTTGGAAACCGCCCCCGTCTGCCGGATCACGGCATCGGCCTCGTCCACCTGCCGCGAGCTGCGGCCGAAGTCATACAGCAGCTGCGTGCCGCGCAGCGTGGTGCTGTCGGCATCGCGGTGGGCACCGGGGATCGATTCGGTCTGGTAGTGCTGGTCGCCGGCCTGCGCGGTGAGGCTCACATTGGGCGTCCAGGCGCGGCGGAACACCTCGTCGCGGCGCTCCGTGGCACCTTGTTCGTCGGTGCGCGCCGCAGCCACGCGGTGGCTGCCGTCCAGCAAGTCACGGAACACCTGCCCGGGCGCATCGGCCGCCGGCGCAGCCGCCGACGCGGCACACAGCATCAGCCCGATGGCCTGCTGGATGACGCCGCGCCGGCCTGCAGCCAGGGTGCAGACAGCGCGGTGGAACAAGTGCACGGTGGGGTGGTCGTCAGCGGTACGGCAAGTCGGCATGGGGACCTCGTGGAGTCGTTCGAACGTGGCCGCCGCATTCGTCAGCGGGCTGGTCGCATTGGACTGGAATGCATGGCCAGCGCCCCCTCGAATAAGGGTCAAGAAAACCCGCCAATTCGCCGTGGCTGCGAGGCTGCGCCTTGACTGCGCTTGCAGGCCGGACCGGGGTGTGAGCAAAGCCACAAACGGCAGCCGCAACGGGCAACCGCCATCCGCCGCGGCGGTCATCGCGGCCGTCCACCATCTGCGGCAGACGGTTCACGTCGCCCGCCGCAGCAGCGGCAAGGCCCCGAGCGCCAGCACCCCCACACCCACCAGCGCGCCGGCCTTCACATACAGCAGGCTGGCCGCCAGCAGATACACGCTGCAGGCGCAAAAAGCCAGCGGCAGCCACGGGTACAGCGGCACGCGAAACGGCCGGGGCACCTGCGGGTGCTTGCGCCGCAATACCAGCAGCGACAAGCCGCTGAGGCTGAGGAAGCCCCAGTACACCGGCGACAGGTAGTCCACCATGGTGGCAAAGCCGCCGCTCGTGGCAGTGCCAAACCCCACCAGCACCACCGCTACCACGCCGATCGCCGCAATGGCTGCAGGCGGGATGCCGCGGGAGAGGTCCCAGCCCGCAAGCTGCCGCCCCAGCGCACCGCCCAGCAGCCGCGCCTGCTGCAGGTCGCGCGCCGCCGCCCAGGTGGTGCGCGCGCCGGCAATCAGCGTGGCGTTCATCACCGTGATCGAGGTCAGCGCCACCACCCCCACGATCAGCAGCTCGCCTGGCATGCCGAAGGCCAGGCGCATCAAGTCGGCCGCCGGCGCGTCACTGCGGGCCAGTCCGTCCAGCCCCAGGCCGCGCAGGTAGGCCGCGTTGGCCAGCAAGTACAACCCCGTCACCAGGGCCAGCCCCAGCAGCAAGGCGCGCACGATGCCGCGCCGGTCGTCACGCATCTCGGCCGACAGCGTGGCCGCGTCGCTCCAGCCCCCATAGGCCAGGAACACGAACACGAAGGCCGTGCCGATCTCGGTGCTGCCGGCACGCGCGGGCGTGCTCAGCGGCGTGGCTGGTGGCACGCCCCGCCATGCCAGCCAGGCGGCCGCGATGCCGAGCGCCAGCAGCCCGGCAATCACCAAGGTCATCAGGCCCAGCTGCGTGCCCAGCCCGAGCCGGACGTGGCGCAGGTTCAGCGCGGTCAGGCCCACGACCATGGCGGCCGCGAACACGGCACTGCCATAGACCCCCTGCCCGGCCCCCAGCAGCCGGTCCAGCGGCACCACCTGCGCCAGGTAGTCGCCAAAGACGAAGGCCAGCAGCGCCATCGAGCCGGTGTGGATGACCGCGAAGCGCGACCAGGCGAACAGGAAGCCCGCACGCGGCCCGAAGGCCAGGCGCAGGAAGTGATAGTCGCCGCCGGCATGGGGGAAGGCCGCTGCCAGTTCGGCAAAACACAGCGCGCCGACGAAGGACAGCACGCCGCCCAGGGCCCAGGCCAGGTAGAGCGCGTGGTCGCTGGCCAGGCTGGCCGCCACCATGGGCGAGGTCTTGAAGATGCCGGCGCCGATGACCATGCCCACGCAGACCGAAACCGCGTGGCGCACGCCCAGGTGGCGCTGGGGGGCGGCCGCGGGGGGGCGTGGGTGCGGGCATGGGACCAAGGGTGCCGCACCGGCTCAAGGCCTGGGCGACCCTCTCAGCCGGCGCCGGGTGGCCACACTCACGCCCCCTGCCCGAACGGCGTGCGGATGTCGGCCAGGAACTGCTGCGCCCGCGGGTGCTGCGGCCGGTCGAAGAAGTCCTGGGGCTTTGCCCGCTCCAGCACCCGGCCGTGGTCCATGAAGATCACGCGGTCGGCCACCTCGCGGGCAAAACCCATCTCGTGCGTCACGCAGACCATGGTCATGCCGTCCTTGGCCAGGGCGCGCATCACCAGCAGCACCTCGCCCACCATCTCGGGGTCCAGCGCGCTGGTGGGTTCGTCAAACAGCATCAGCGGCGGCTGCATCGCCAGCGCCCGCGCGATGGCCACGCGCTGCTGCTGGCCGCCCGACAGCTCCGACGGCCAGGCATCGGCCTTGTGCGCCAGGCCCACGCGGTCCAGCAGCGACAGCGCCAGTTCGCGGGCTTCGGCCGGCGGCAGCCCGCGCACACGCACCGGCGCCAGCGTGCAGTTCTGCAGCGCAGTGAGGTGCGGGAACAGATTGAACTGCTGGAACAAAAAGCCGATCTGCGCGCGCAGGCGGTTCACGTCGGTACCGCGCTCGTGAATGTCCTGCCCGTCGATGGTGATGCGGCCGGACTGGATGGCCTCCAGCCGGTTCAGCGTGCGGATCAAGGTGGACTTGCCCGAGCCCGAAGGCCCGCACACCACCACCACCTCTCCCTTGGCCACGGCCTCGTCCACGTCCACCAGCGCGTGGTAGCTGCCGTACCACTTGTTGACCTTGTCGAAGCGGATCATGCGGGAACCTTGACGGGGGGTGCCTTGACAGGCTTGGATGGGCTGCGCCGCGCCAGGCGCCGTTCGAGCCAGAACGCCACGCGCGACAGGCCAAAGCACAGGGCAAAGTAGGTGGCCCCCAGCAGCAGGTAGACCTGAGGCGCCTTGGTGAACACCTGGGTGTTGATCTGCGCCGCGATGAACGACGCCTCGGTGAGGCCGATGATGTAGCCCAGCGAGGTCTCCTTGATCGTGGCGACGAACTGGTTCACCAGCGAGGGCAGCATGTGCCGCAGCGCCTGGGGCAGCACCACCAGGCGCATGGCCGCCGCATAGCTGAGGCCCAGCGAGCGGGCGCTTTCGAACTGCCCGCGCGGCACGCCCACGATGCCGGCGCGCACGATCTCCGCCAGGTAGGCGGCGTCGAAGACCACGAGGGCGATCAGCATGGTGGTGAACTGGTCGGTCTTGTGGCCCGTGACGCTGGGCAGGAAGAAGTAGGCCCAGAAGATCACCATCAGCAGCGGCAGGCCGCGCACCACGAACACCAGCGCCGTGACCGGCCAGCGCAACGCCCGCCAGGGGCTCACGCGCGCCAGGCCCAACAGCATGCCCAGCGGCAGCGCCAGCACCAGGGCCAGCGAGGCCAGCAGCACCGTCAGCGCCAGCCCGCCCAGCGGGCCCTTGGGGTATTGGCCGATGAGGAAGTAGACCCAGTAGTCCTGGACGAGCTCGATCATGGCTGCGTCTTCAGCGTCTTCACACCGTGCGCACGGGGTAGCGCCGGTGGTACCAGGCCGCCAACCCCGTGATGCCCAGCGACACCGCCAGGTACGCGGTGGTGGCAAAGGCAAACGCCTCGGCACTGCGAAAACTGGCCGACTCGACCCGGGCCGCCTGGTACATCAGCTCGGCCACGCCGATCACGGTGGTGATGCTGGTGTCCTTCCACAGGTTCAGTGTCTGCGAGATCAGCGGCGGCACGGTAACGCGCAGCGCCTGCGGCAGGATCACCAGGCGCATGGTCGCCAGGAAACCCAGGCCCAGCGAACGCCCGGCTTCAAACTGCACGGCCGGGATGGCGCGGATGCCGCTGCGGATGTCCTCGGACATGTAGGCCGAGGTGTAGAGCGTGAGCGCCACGATGGCGCTGGCGGCTTCGATGTTGCCGGCATACAGCCACAGCTTCAGGCCTTCGGGCAGCAGCTCGGGCGCGGCAAAGTACCAGAACAGCAGGTGCGCCAGCAGCGGCACGTTGCGGATGCTCTCGACGTACAGCCAGCCCAGCGCCCGCAGCGCCGCCACCGGTGCCAGGCGCAGCAAGGCAATGGCCACCGCCAGCGGCAGGGCAAACACCAGCGTGAGCCCGGCCAGCTGCAGCGACAGGACCAGGCCGCTGACCAGCCAGTCGTGGTACTGCCCGGCGAGCAGCCACTGAAGATCGAAGTGCGGCATGAAGGTGTACAGAAGCGGAGGACCTGCCCCCTCTCCCATCACCAAATCAGATCTTGTCGCTCTCGATCTTGAAGCCGCGCTTGTCGAACTGCAGCTTGGTGGCCGGGCCGTACCACTTGATGAACAGCTTGTCGGCCTCGCCGGAGGACTCCAGCTCGCGCAGCACGCCGTCGACCAGTGCCTTGAGCTGGGGCTCGCCCTTCTTGAGGCCCAGCGCCAGCGGCTCGACGCTGATGTTCTGCGGCAGGATGGTGTAGTCCTTCTTGGCGGGGCCCAGCTTGGCGTGGTCGTTCACCAGCGAGGCCTCGTCATTGACATAGCCCACGCCCTTGCCCTGCTGCAAGGCCAGGAAGGCCTGCTGCGTGGTCTCGAAGGTCACCACGTCCACGCTGGGCACGGCCTTGCGGATGTTGGGCTCCTGGGTGCCGCCCTTGACGGTGAGCACCTTCTTGCCGCCCAGCTGGGCCAGGTCCTTGATGCCGCTGCTGTTCTTGACCAGCACCTTCTGGCCGGTCACGAAGGTGGTGAGCGAAAAGTCGATCTGCGCTTCGCGTTCCTTGTTGTGGGTCAGCGAGGCAGCCAGCAGGTCCACACGGCCTTGCTGCAGTTCGGGAATGCGCGCGGCCACGGCGAGTTGCTTGAAGACCGGCTTGACGCCGAGCTTCCTGGCAATGGCGTTGGCGATGTCCACCTCGTAGCCGACGATCTCGCGCGTCTTCGGATCGACGAAGCTGTTGGGCTCGTCGGTGCCGAGCACGCCGATCACGATCTCGCCCTTCTTCTTGATGTCGTCGAGCTGGTCGGCGCGGGCAACGCCCGCCAGGAGGGCCGCAGCAACGCCAGCGGCAAGCAGCAATGAGGAACGCAGACGCATATCGGGTGGTTCTCCGTGTGAATGAGGAGGGCGAAGCCTAGCGGCGCCACGGCCGGCGACGAACGAACGTTTGCGCATATGCATGTGCGAAGTTGGTACGCCGGGGCCATGACCGCCAGCCCGGCCCACATCTCAAGCCTCTGCGCGGGGTTCGCGGCCCACCGCAGGCCGGCGCCGGAGCCATGGTAACCCCAGGCTCACGCCCAGGTTGCCCAGGGCAATCAGGCCGATGCCGGCCCACTGCCGCGCCCCCAGGTGCTGCCCGTAGAAGAGATGGTCCACCCCCAGCGCCACGGCGGGGTAGATGAACGACAGCACCGCCACCCGCGCCGTCGGCAGGTTCTGGATCGCCGAATAGAGCAGGATGTACATCAGCGCGGTATGCAGCAGCCCCATGCCCACCAGCCACACCCACGGCATCGGCGTGACTGGCAGCGCGGTGAAATCGGCCAGCGGCAACAGCAGCAGCACGCCCAGGCTCACCTGGATCAAGGCCACGAGCTGCGCCGGCACACCCTGCAGGCGCTTGATCATCATTGCCGCCAGCGCATAAAGCAGCGCGGCACCCAGCGCCAGGCTGAAGCCGAGCAGCGCCGGGCCGTGCAGGTCCAGGCCTTGCAAGTCGAGGCCCACCAGCAGCAGCAGGCCGGCAAACGCGGTGGCGATCCAGCCCAGGCGCGCCAGGGTCACGCGCTCGCCCAGGAACAGCACGCCCAGGCCGATCAGCATGAAAGGCTGGGTGTTGTAGACCGCCGTGGCGATGGAGATCGAGGCATGGCGGAATGAGCCGAACAACAACACCCAGTTGAAGACGATCGCCGCCCCGCCGATGGTGGACAGCATCAACATGCGGCGCGTGAAGTGGCGGCGCTGCAGCAGGCCCCGCGCGGCGCAGTACGCGCCCAGGCTCAGCGCGCCGAACAGGCAGCGGAAGAACACCACGTTGTACGGGCTTTGGCCCGACTCGAGCACGAACAGCCCGACCGTGCCGGAGATGGCCATCGCCGCGATCATCTGCAGGGTGCCGATTTGCTGGGGGGTGATTTGCATGCGCGGCATTGTCTGGGCGAACTTCGCGATTTCGCTCCGGCTCGCGGTTGTTGCAGCCACTGCAATGCAGGCCTGGCCTGCATTGCCTTGGAGGCCGCCAGGGTAACCGCGTCCATGAAAATGACGATCATCATATTCATCGCTACCATGCAGCCATGGACAGCGCCCCCAGCCGCAAGGAAGTCACACACGACCGCATCGTGGAAACCGCCGCGCGTGCGATCCGCCGCGCGGGCTTCCACGGCGTGGGCGTGGCGGACATCATGAAAGAAGCCGGGCTGACGCACGGGGGCTTCTACGCCCACTTCGCATCGCGCAATGCCCTCCTGGCCGAGGCCCTGGCCCGCGCCGGCCACGACGGTGCGGCAAGCCTGGACAAGCGCATGGCCAGCCGCCAGGCCCGCGGCGCCAGCGCGTTCAGGGCCCTGGTCGAGGGCTACCTGTCGGAGCGTCACCTGGGCTCGGTGGAAAGCGGCTGCCCGGTGGCGGCGCTCGCCTCGGAGATGCCGCGCCAGTCCGACGAAGTGCGCGAGGCCGCGGCGCAGCGCGTGCGCGGCCTGGTGGACATGGTGCAGCGCGCCCTGCCGCCCAGCGCGACGGTCGGCAGTGCCCCGGTCGTGGCCAGCCAACTGGTGGGCGCCTTGCAGCTGGCCCGGGCGCTGGGCGACAACGCCGAAGGCAAGGCGCTGCTGGCCGCCACACGCCGCGCCTTGCTGGCACAACACGACACCCCCGCACCGGCCTGAACGATGCACGCTTTGCACCGCCGCCGTCCGTTCGCCCCCATATATGACGATCGTCATTTTTGTGCATCACCCCCTTTGCCAGTCCGTTCACACGCCACACGATTGCGAACCCCTCCATGAGCACCCTCCCGAGCCCCGGCCTCCCGCCCGCAGGCACGAACACGCGCACGCACGCGATGCTGCACGCGCCGCTGCTGCCCACCCTGCTGCGCCTGGCCACGCCCAACGTCATGGGCCTGTTCGCCATGACGCTTGTCATCGGCTATGACGGCTACATCCTCGGGCAGCTGGGGGCCGATGCGCTGGCCGGCATTGCGCTGGTGTTCCCGCTGTCCATGCTGATGCTGCAGATGTCGGCCGGCGGCATCGGCGGGGCCACCACCGCCGCCGTGGCACGCGCCCTCGGCGCTGGCCGCAGCGAGGAGGCCAGCCGCCTGGCGCAACACGCCTTGTTCATCGGTGCCGTGCTGGCGGCCCTGTTCATGGCAGTGCTGCTGGGCTTTGGCCGCGCGGTCTTCGGCGTCATGGGCGGCCGCGGCGCGGCGCTGGAGGCGGCCCTTGCCTATTCACACATCCTGTTCGGCGGCGCCCTCGTGATCTGGTCGACCAACGTGCTGGCGGCGGTGGTGCGTGGGGCGGGCAACATGCTGCTGCCGTCGCTGATGCTGCTGGCCACCGCGCTGGTTCACCTGGTGCTTTGCCCGGTGCTGGTGTTCGGCTGGGGCCCCGTGCAAGGCCTGGGTGTGGCCGGGGCGGCAGTGAGCACGCTGACGGCCAATGCCTTGGCCGCTGTAGTGCTGGCCGCCCATCTATTGCGCCGCGGCGGCGCGGTGCAGCTGCAGGGGCCCCGCTGGCGCCTGCGGGCCGACCTGCTGCGCGACATCCTGCGCGTGGGCGTGCCGGCGTCGTTGAGCCCGGTGATCAGCAACGCCTCCATCGCCGTGGCAACGGCTTTCGCGGGCAGCTTCGGCACCGCCGCACTGGCGGGCTACGGCGTGGCCGCCCGGCTGGAATACATCCTGGTGCCCATTGCCTTCGGCTTCGGTACGGCCTTGACGGCGATGGTCGCCACCAACATGGGTGCAGGCCAGCCGGCGCGGGCGTTGCGGGTGGCCTGGACCGGTGGCACCGTGGTGGCGGCCATCACCGGCACGATCGGCCTGGCCACTGCCATCGCGCCCGCACTCTGGATGAACCTCTTTACCCCGGACCCGGCGGTGCGCGGCGTCGGGGCCCAATACCTGCACATCGTGGGTGGCTTCTACGGGCTCTACGGCCTGGGGTTGGCGCTGTTCTTTGCGTCGCAAGGCGCGGGGCGCATGTTCTGGCCGCTGGCCGGCAGCATGGCCCGCCTGGTGGCCGTGGCGGCAGGGGGCTGGGTGTGCGTGCACGTCCTGCAGACCCAGGCCAGCGGGTTCTTCACCGTCGTCGCCTTCAGCCTGGCCGTGTATGGCCTGATCCTCGCGGGCGCCATACGGATGGGGAGTTGGACCCGCTGACGGTGCCCGCTCATCGCGATGGCCATCACGATGTGAATGACATCAGTTCGGAACGGCGTTTCAGCAGAAAATGCAGGTTGTCTGATTCTCAGCCCGGAGATGCTCGTGAAGGCCCGCCATGCTGCGGGTGCACAGCGTCGGCCACCTGATTGCCCCTGCGTTGATTGAGTGATGCGAAACCTGACCCTGCGCGGCCTGCGCCTCTTTGAAGCCGCCGCCGCCACCGGCAGCTATTCCAAAGCCGGCGAGCAGATGAAGATGACGCAGAGTGCGGTGTCGCAGCAGATCCGCCAGTTGGAGGAAGAACTGGGCACGCGGCTCTTCGACACCCAGGTCCGCCCCATCTGCCTCACCGAAGCCGGCGCCGAGCTGCTGCGGCACGCACGGGTGATCCTGGCCCAGTTGTCGGTGGCAGAGGACGCACTCAACACGCTGCAGGGCGGCCTGCGCGGGCAGCTCCACCTGGGCGTGGTCATGCCGGGCCAGTATTTCGTGCCCCGCTTGCTGGCCAGCTTCCGCCTGCTCCACCCCGACCTGCGCCTGAAGCTCAGCGTGGGGCGGCGCGACCAGCTGCTGCAGAGCCTGGCCGAGCGCGGGCTCGATCTGCTGGTGGGCGGCTACCCGCCGGCCGAAGCCGAGGTGGAGATCGAGGCCTTTGCGCGCCACCCGCACTGCATCATCGCCGCGGCCGGCCATGCCTTGGCCGGCGAACGGCAGATCCACTGGAGCGAACTCCGCAGCCAGACCTTCATCCTGCGCGAGGCCGGCTCGGCCACGCGCGCCTTCCTGGAACACCTGCTGCAGATGCAGCGACTGCAGGTGCGCTCCGACGTGGAACTGCAAAGCAACGAGGCGGTCAAGGCGGCCGTGATGGCGGGGCTGGGCATCAGCTTCGTCTCGGCGCACACGGTGCAGAGCGAGCTGGATGCCGGGCGCCTGGTGATCCTGAACGTGCAGGACATGCCCAAGCTGCTGGACTGGTGCGTGCTCACGCGGCGCGATACGCCCTTGTCGCTGAGCCAGCGGCGGCTGCGGGAGCACATTCTGGCCGAGGGGGCGGCAGCGGCCTCATGCCGGAGTGCGGCGTGATGTTCTCGGCTTGGTCATTTCTTCAGGTCTTGATGCGATTTGAGGTGCCGCTATTCGCGCGTTGTTCTCTGCTACTTTGTGAGAGCCCGCCGGAGTTCGCCCGGCCGGGCGAACTCCGGCGGGCTCTCTCGCAGACAGCGAGAACAAAGCGCGAATAGCGGCACAGCCCCATCAAGACCTTGCCTTCTCAGGCCGCGTCCCGAGCCAGCGCAGGACCCACGCGATCGCACCAGCGCTGGTGCAGGCGCCGCAAGCCCTCGCCGCCCAGGGCAACCGCCTCGCCAGTGGGCGCCGCGCCGAGGCTAGGGTGCGTCCAGTGCAGCAGCATCCAGGCCCCACGCGCCGTGCCCTCCAGCGCATCGGTGCTCAGCAGCAGCGGCGGCCCGGCCATCAGCGTGGCCAATGCGCCCGCATACACCGGATTGCGCGCAAACGGGCCCTCGACGATGAGTGGGCCGGCCCCCCCCAGGCGCCCAATGAGCCAGGCCGTGACCTGGGCGCAGTAGAGCGCGGCCAGCGTGGCGCGCTCCGCCGGCGTGAGGGTGGCCACCGCCACTTGACCCAGGTCATCCACCACCTGCCCCGCCCGATGCCGGAACGGCCCCCCCTGGTCGTCAAAGCCCGGCAAGGCCATGACACCACGCCCGACCAGGCGCTGCAGATCCGCGGCATTGGCCAAGGCAGGATCGGCACCCGCGCAGAGCTTGTGCAGCTCGCTGCCGCCCTTGAACCGCCCGGTGGGCACGGGCTCGCGGCGCACCGAGACATTGCAGAGCTGGTCCAGCTCGGCCTGCAGGCCACGCCCCGGCGCCCCCGGCACCATGACCACGATCCACGTGCCGGTGGTGATCAGCGTCATGCGCGGGTGGCTGCGCAGGTAGCGCGCCAGGCAGGCATTGCTGTCATGCACGCCGGCATACACCCGCAGGCCACGCGGCAAACCCAGGCGCTGGGCCAGCTCGGGGCGCAACGGCCCGAGTGCCTCCCAGGCGCGGCGCAGCGGTGCAAAGCGTGCGGCCCAGCCGCGCCGGCGGGCCAGGGCGGAGTAGTCATCCTGCCCCGGCGACCACAAGTGGGTGTGGCAGCCCAGCGAACTGACCTCGCTGGCCGCGACGCCGCTCAGCCACCAGGCCCAGTATTGCGGCAGCGGCAGCAGCTGGCCGCGCGCAAAGGCCTCCGGCGCGTGGCGCTCCAGCCAGTCGAACTGCGTGGCCGCATTCAGGCCACGCGGCAGGTCGGGGCTCTGGGTCTCGGCAAAGTGGCCCACCTGCCGGGCCCAGTCGGGCGCGCGCTCGTCAAAGCCCTCGAATTCGTAGTCGGGCACGGGCCAGGCCAGGCCACCGTCGGCACGCAGCACCGCATCGGCCGGGGCGGCAGGGTCGATGGCCGCAAACGCCGCGCCATGGGCGCTGACCACCACACGGCTCAGCTCGTGGCGCAGCACGCCCAGGTGGGCCAGGGTCTGCTGCAGCCAGTCGGCGGTGTCGGCCGTGTCCAGGGCCGCCCAGGCGCCGTCGTGGCGCACGCGGCTGGCGTGGTCGTGCTGGGCCAGCACCTGGCCTTGTGCATCGAGCACCAGCAGCTTGCTGCGCGTCTTGCCGATGTCCAGGACGAGATCCAGCCCATGCCCTTGCCCGTGTCCTTGCCCATACCCTTGCCCAACCCCGCCCGCTTCAAACAATGCCACCCCCTGCGGTGCGGGCCGCCGGGCGTTCCCGGCCTACGCGCTGGCGGTAGCCGCTGGCGCGGTACGCCCCCAGCGGCTCGACCGCCGCACCGGCGTCCGCGCGCACGCGCTGCAGGATCGGGCTCACATCGGTCTGGAAGGCCTGCTTCAGCAGCTTGGTGGCCGCGAGGGCATCGTTGGCGTGCTGCGCGGCGTCGAGCGCGGCGCGGTCCACCAGCAGCGCCTGGGCGTAGGTGCGCTGCACCTGCTCGGCACTGTCGATCAGGCTCTCGATCGGGTCGGTGACGTTGTGGCTCTGGTCCAGCATGTAGGCCGGGTCGAAGCCGGCCACGCCCTCGTGCGCTGCCGCCACCAGCTCGTTGAAGACCAGGAACAGGCGGTACGGCGCCACGCTGCCGGCGTCGAGGTCGTCGTCACCGTACTTGCTGTCGTTGAAGTGAAAGCCGGCCAGCTTGCCGGCGGCAATAAGACGCGCCACGATCAGCTCGATGTTGACGTTGGGCGCATGGTGGCCCAGGTCCACCAGGCACTGCACCTGCGGGCCCAGCGCCGTGGCGGCCAGGTAGCTGCTGCCCCAGTCCTGGATCACGGTGCTGTAGAAGGCCGGCTCGCAGATCTTGTGTTCCAGGAACATGCGCCAGTCGGCGGGCAGCGCGGCAACGACCTGCCGCGTGCTGTCGAGGTAGCGGTCAAAGGCGCGGCGGAAATGCTGCTGGCCGGGGAAGTTGCTGCCGTCGCCGACCCAGACGGTCAGCGCCTTCGACCCCAGCTGCTGGCCGATCTCGATGCACTCCAGGTTGTGCGCCACGGCCTGGGCCCGCGTGGCCGCATCGGTGTGCGTGAGGCTGCCGAACTTGTAGCTGCGCGGCTGGCTGGGCTGGTCGCTGAAGGTATTGGAGTTCATCGCGTCGAAGCCCAGGCCATGGGCCTGCGCCTGGCCGCGCAGCTCGCGGTAGTCGCTGCACCGGTCCCAGGGGATGTGCAGCGACACCGTGGGCGTGGCGCGGCCGAGCTGGTGGA